>TBL_comb47_HYPODRAFT_10004884_pt1 | contig 15237 bp, 15 predicted proteins | sample TroBogypolimnion_40_FD_10682 | JGI IMG/M metagenome (IMG submission 10682)
AAACAAGTGATATAGCTGACTTACCTTAGCTTGTACATCTGTGTTTGCCAAGATTTCGAGGGAAGTTTCTCGTAACTCGAGCATGGGTGATAGCAGGCTTAAATCGCCTACTCCCACTCAATAACAACGTAAGTATTTTCTTCATAAAAATCAATCACTTACGCTCTCCAATATATCAATGTGTAACTTTTGTGTAACAATTCTTAATAAACTTATCAACTCAAATTATGTAAAAACTTATTGAGTTTCAATAACTTAACAAAACTTAGGTTACACGTTGTGCTGAATATTTTATATCTTTTAGTAGTGATTAAGAAATGTCAAATGAGCTTTTGCTGATCAGCCTGAATCGTTTGACGGACTTTGGCATAGTTCAAAACATCACTTACGGAACCACTTGCTTTTATGTACTGCTCAACAATTGATTCACCAACGAGAGCATAGCCCCAAGTTTCATTGTTTCGTTGATCAGGTGATAGAGAATTAATGCGTTGGCAATATAAAGCCGCCGCCTTTAGCTTACGCTGTACATTTGCATTTGAAACATCTCTTTGTGCTTTTGTCTCAACAAGATAAACATTCTCACCACAACGAACAATAAAGTCTGGTGAATAACGTCCTAACATCCCATCCTCCTTTACATAACGTAACCAAAGAAAGTCGTGTTTGTACTCGTGTAACTTACAAAAGGCGTTAACACTACTGTCCTTGTTACACCATTCCATAAACTTTAACTCTAATCCACCGCTTCGTTTTGGAAATGGCAAACGCTCATATATAGACTTAACAGTCTCAATAGAAGACGTTTCACTAACAGTCAAAGTCTTAACGCTACTTAATAATCTATGCTCAACCTGTGCGTCTTCCTCTATTGTCTTGTCAAAACTCTCTGAGAATGCCAACGCTGTGACACGAACGATATGATCAAGTACATCACGCACTAATAAAACACGCCAATTCTCATCAACAAAAGGATCAAACTCAGTTTTGAAAAGATATTGACGAATGAATATATCTATTGCTTGTGCGAGCTTTACTGTATCAAAGCCAATAAAGGGCTTATTTACGTTCTTACGCCCACCCTTTTCAACGGGATTAGATAAGGCATAACTAATACGATGTGTAATACGAGAAAGGTAGTCGTTGTAGCCTTCTACATTCAAAACTGAGCCACTAACTTTGTAATTACCAAACATAGTTTCGCTTTGTAATTCAGTGCTAATCCAGTTATCACCTTTACCAATAATTGCTTTTAAGTCTTCCACGCTCATTTGCGTAAAAGGCAATAAATCTTTAGGAAGGATAATTTGTTCTTCTATCAGCTCCTCAGCATCTCTTAGAATAATTGGGATTTCAAAATCATATTTCTCATAATCAGAAACAAGTCCAACATTGATAAGATCGCCACCAGCCGTTGTTGATACATCGTCTCCAACTTCGCCAACTAAATCGCCCAACATTTCCTTATACCAATCCCTATAACGAGGATGCTCAACAATTGAGAGAACATCAATTAGGTTTTTAGGTTCTTGCCCCTTATCAAATAGTTCCCTATTCTCTTTACGCATTTCTGTGTACACATCTTCGCCACGCCACATCAAACGTAATCCACGTCCAACAATTTGTTCTAATAGAATCTTCGCCTGTGAGCTACGGAGAGGAACAATAACGCAAATATTATTTACGTCAAATCCTTCGCGTAGCATCAAAACACTGACGATCACACGAGGTTTAGCGTGCTTATCAACATTAAAAAGTTGCTCCTTAACAACCTTCCACTCTGACTCACTTAGTTCTTCTTTCTTACCACTATCTATACCCAATACATCATCTACCTCTAATCCTTCAGCGATTAGAAACTCAACGACTTTCGATGTTACTTTGGTATCCTCGCAAACTACGAGCATTTTAGGGCGACGAGATTCATCAATAGCTTTGAATGAGTGTTCAATTCGTCTTAATTTAGTTAAGCCAGCACGAAGCATTTTTCGCTGTCCTTCACTTAACTGAACATTACCTTCATCATCTCGTTCAGCCTTAAAGTCCAAGTCCTCTAAATCATTCACTTCTTTACGAACGTCTAAGGCAATACTTTTAACAAGACATAACTTAATAGCTTCTGTTAAATCAAAGTCACAAATGATGTGTGGGAAAAATGCCTTCTTTGCTTTTTCGCCAGTTCCAATTTGATTGTATGGCGTTGCAGAGAAATCAACTTGGACGAATCTTTCACCCTTAGTTGCGGCAATTGCAATCAAACTCTTTTGCCACTCAACCTCTGTCAACTCACCATCTTTACGCATTTCGTGTATGTGGTGAGCTTCATCATTAAAATTCATCAAGTCTGGCAAAGATTTTAAGTAATCTAATATCCCGCCTTTATTAGCTTTGTTATCTAAAGCCTCTAAACTATTGCCTGCCAACGTACTGGGAACTATTGGAAGCTGATCTTTTACAATAGCTACTGAGTCAATATCTGCACCAAAAGTGTCAATCTCAATCTCTACTTCTTCATCATCAGTTATTAAAGCATTCCAATTAGTAACTGCAATTAACCCATTACTTGTAGTCTTCTTTCCTATCTCACTCTTTTCGCAAGTGTTATTAGTAACAAAACTAAAGACAGCGTCCCTATAATTTTCTGGTATAAAAAGCTCACTAAATATTTTGATATCTGACGTCTCAAAATTACGAGATCCATCGTTAACTTTACCCTTTAATGCATCCAACAATCTATCGTAAACAATTAAGCCAGGTGCAACTAATAAGAAATTTCTTGTAAATCTTGTATCTGATGGATTGTCTATCTTATTAACTATTTGCCAAATCATTAATGCTTGTAATACCCAAGTCTTGCCTGTGCCTGTTGCCATCTTCAAACAATATTTTGGATGGCTATATTTTTGTTGACTGATGTGACTTAGTAAACCATCCTTAATCAATGAATCTGGTGCTACATTTGTATAAAGTTCTTTCAATGATTTAGCACCTAAAACTTCGTGTGCGTAAATAGTGTTTAAGATTGCCTGTTTTTGTCCTACGTGAAAATTCAAACCTTTACGTAAATCCACAAAATCTTGTAAAAACCAAAAACGTAAAAGATTAGCTGTTGTTTCTGTAACCATTTCATATATGTCAGCCACGCCATCTTCAAGCCCAATACAAGACTCATTTACTTTTTTGGTTAAAGCTTCAGATAAAGGTAGGTAATCTTTTTTCATATCAAACCTCAAATTCAACTTCTGATTCAAAACCAAATACATCTACAGCCCGTACACAAATCCTTCTTACACCTGCCATTGAATCTGCTTGTATATGAGCTGTTCGTGTAACGTGGAGCTTGTCGCCATCTTTTTCAGTATTGCCTCTGTAGTCTTGCCATACAGAACGGAAGATATTGCCATCATAATTTGTATCTACAGCCCAATACTCAATTAAAGACAATGGATCACTATTAACTACTTTTTGTAGTGCAATACGATTAGTATCATCCAAATTAATTGCTTCAGGTGATAGCAACACATAATTTTCTAATGTGATTTCTAAGGAATCCTTAAGTCCTTTGGTAACTATTGGTTTTTTAACAGTTAGATATTGAAGACTTGAAAAACGAATGCTGTTTTTTAGTTTTTCAAATGTACCTTTTTTCCTTAGTCTATCCATCAAATCTGGCGGTATCACTAATACCTCTAATCTGCTATCTGCTAATTGCGTGACAGAATGCCCAATATCAGATGCAAAATTCCAACCTAATACAACAACCTTATCCCAACCTCCCATCAATTGATCTCTTAGAGACTGTGCTTTTTTAAGCGTTGGAAGTCCAGTTATCTTATTTGGAGAGTCGCAAATTATTAATGTTTTTCCTATGTACCCTCTATCCTTGTTAGGATTATTGTCTTGTGGCAAAGGCAATGCACCATATAGCTCTACAACAATACGTGCCAACTCCCCCATCGTAAAACGCTTACCTAAAGTACTACGTACAGTTTCTACCTGATAATCTCCAATAGCTTGATAGAAAAATGGTTGGGATTGGTTATCAATTAATCTTTTGCGAATGATCATTGATGCTGGCTTACCTAAATCACTCGTAATCCATCTTCTTCCTAACTTCTCAGCAACTGAGGCTGTAGTACCTGAGCCACCAAAGAAGTCAGCTACTATTGAATTAGTATTTGTTGCTGATTCAATTACCCTCTTTAATAGTCTCTCAGGCTTCTGTGTTTCATAACCCAAATGCTCATTACTTGAGTTCATTAAACCAATTCTTACATCTTCGTCAATCCAAAGACTTCCCACTACTTGACCAGGTGTTTTATCTAAATATCTTTTTTGATAAACGGCACCTTTTGGACCAATATAAATTGTTCCCTTAACAAACTCTTCATTAATTCTGTCTTGTGACCAACTCCAATGCCTTCCACTTGGCGGATCAATAATACGATCGCCAAACATTCTTGCTTCTCCTTTGCCTGGTGCATCTAAGGTAACTAAAGCATAAACACCATTTTCATCGCTATATTTGTATGACTTCTCAACATACTCATCTGAATGATCTCTATAAACAAAATTAGCTATCGCATCTGCACTATTTTTAGCGTACCAGTACAACGTGTCGTGCACCTTACCAGTAGATGTTGAGCTTTTTGGCTTAGTTTTCATCCAAATAATTTCATTTAGGATATTTTCTCTACCAAAGATTTCATCTAATACCAATTTAACGTAATGTCCTACGTGCCAGTCTAAGTGAACGTAGATAGAGCCCTTGTCAGATAAAAGCTCTCTCATCAATATTAAACGAGGGACAATCATCTCAATATATGAAGCTGTACCGTCTCTCCAAGTATCAGAATAGGCATATTGTTCTATGACTGTAGGTTTTTGTTCAATATTGGCATTTGGTAAAAATATTTTTGTACGATAGTCAGCCTTTGAATCAAAAGGCGGATCAATGTAAATTAAGTCAATTTTTCCACGCAGACTCTCATTTATTTCATCACCAGCCAAAAGTGCAGCCATTGCTAATAAATTATCACCATAAATTAATCTGTTAAATATCTTTTCATCATCAGCAGAATTATCATTAGAAAATATATTAGCCTCAGTTGATTTTCTTGCTGGATAAACCAATTCTCGTGTTTGTAGGTTTATTTTCTGTTTTCCTTCCAAACTTTCTAATATCTGTTCAGCCGTTTTACGCCCTTGCTCAACAATCTTAGGTAATTTCTCTAACAAACTCATTTGTAATCCCTTATTTGTTATCAATTATTTTCCATCATTAAATCAATTAAAATTGAATATGATTTTTATGCTATTTGAATACAAACAGTATAAAGTGTTATCAAAGAAATTAGCATTTTTGGCTTTTTTTATTAATAATTAATAATAGGGTTTCCAATGAGTAATGTTGTCATCCATAGTCAAAAAGAACTTGCTAATTGGCGTAATCGTATTGAGTCAGCTTGGCAAAAGAGTGTGGCAAGTGTAATTGAGGTTGGCAAGCTCATTAAACAAGCTAAGGATGAGCTTGGGGTTAGTTATAACCTCTTAGAAACTGAGCTTCCATTTAGCTCTACTGTTGCCGCTTTCCTTGTAAAGATTGCTGAACATCCTATTCTTAGCAATCCAGCGTACTTTGCCAAACTACCAAATAGCTACAACACTCTTTATCACCTAACAAGTGTTGACAATAAACAATTACTTAAACAATTAGAATCTGGTCAAATCACTCCTAACTACACCTTGTCAAGTGCTAAGTCATTACGTGATGTATCGCCAAAAAGCACGCCAACTAAAAAAGCAATTACTCGTACCAATAAATCAATAACGTATGAAGTTGGAACAATATCTATTGCTGAACCACGCAACGTAGATGCTTTTGAATCTGACTTAGTAGCTCTATTGGAAAAATATAAAGGTACTATAGCTGTTACTCACAAACCTAATTCATTGGCAGAGTGGCATAGACATTTGATACATCAACAAGCATTAGAAAAAATTGCTACATCAGAGTCAGAACTTAAATCTATCAGCTTGGAAGAAATTCGTATGCTGGAAGATGCGGCACATTTCCTCTCAAAAGATAAAAATCAAAAAAATAAAGCAGAGATTGTTGTAAATGGAGAATTAGTGACTCGTACCTCATTGCCAACAGACTATAAAGATTACAAGCAAATTACCAAATTACTAAAGAGTAAAGATATAACAAGAGGCTATCTTAAAACTTGGTGTATTGAGAATAAAGTCCCCAATCAGTTCACTGAATTAAAAAGTATGGACAAAGAACTCTATATTTGGGAGCAAGTTAGACTTATTACTGAGAAGAAAGATGTTAAAGGTGGAATTAAAAGATTGAGGGATATGGCGAGTCGTAGCACCATTCCTAAAATTAAATCATTAGCTCAAAAGGTTCTCAAAGAGGTAACACGCTTTGACAAGAAGGTTTAGTAATGGCTTATTTCTATACAAAAAATGACGATATTGTTAAATCATCAATAAACAAGACATTTTCTGAATTATTTACTTGTACAGAAGAAGCCTTTTCAGCTTGGGTAGATAGCTTATGTAAGGCTGTTGCTACACAATGGGATGAAAAAGGGCAACCTCCTAAAGCTGGCGTACGACTTGAAGATATGGGGCACGAATTTGAACGTATTTGTCGTGTTAACACAGAGAAAATGTGGTTCAAAGATGAGCAGACACGTGAATTAGACTGTGTAATTGACGGTGCTCGTGTTGCTATAGCAAATAGCTTTTTTCCAAACATACTTAAAGCAAAAGATACTGTTAGTGAGGATAAAGCTATTAGTGTTTATGACTTGTTTGCTAAACAGTCTGCACGCCCCAAAACACTTGCTGTATTGAAGAAGTGCATTAGAGAAGATGGCTTTTATGAATTTGCTCCTATCTATCGTCCCCCAACTTCTTATAAAGGTGATTTAAGACGTGAGGCACGCCGTATTACTGAAGAAATACTTATTGAAGAGGCATCAGGTAATGGAGAACGTAGCTTGTGGATTGATGCTTCAGACAAAATTGAAAAACGTACGCCTCGTATAAATGTAAAAGAGCTGAAGGCACTTAAAGAACAGGGATTACTTAAAAAGAAACACTTAAATGGTGTGGACTTAAATAAAGTTAGTGATGATGCATTATATCGTATAAGAGTTTACGGGATTAATAAAAAAGCATCCTATGTGCTTCCCAAAGTTTATCGACACTTAGAACTTGGAGCTGGCATTGCTCCAAATAATTTTCCATCAGCCATCGCCAGACTTCTATATAAGTACACAACTGAAAAATGTAAAGATCAAAAAGAAGTGGTTATATACGATCCAAGTATGGGGTTTGGTGGGCGTTTACTTGGTGCATTGAGTTTGCGTGACAGACGTATTCATTACATTGGCACAGATCCAAACACTGAGAACTGGATTAAAGAAATTGGCATTTCACGCTATGAATATATGGAACGTGTATTTAAGAGTCACGTTCGCTTTGGAGAGCCATTCACTGGCACGTATATCTGTAGTGGCAGTGAGGATGTTTCTAAAAATGCAGAGTTTAAGAAATATAAAGGTAAGGTTGACTTCATATTTACATCACCACCTTACTTCTCAGCTGAGATATACAGCGATGAACCAACGCAAAGCTCAATCAAATACAAAGAATATGATAGTTGGAGAGATAACTTCTTACGCCCAACATTAAAGACTTGTGCTGATTGGTTGAAGAACGATAGAAATCTTGCATTCAATATTGCAGATATTAATGTTGGGAACAAACAATACCCACTTGAAGAAGACTTAGTTGAAATACTCAAAGAATATGGATTACGTTACGTAGGCAAACTAAAGATGGTTTTAGCTATTAGTCCATCAATGAAAGTAAAAAAACAAACGAGAATGCCAAGTATGAAGAATTTCTGCATCGTAAATGGCAAGTGGCGAAAGTATGAACCAATCTTTATTTTCTACAAAGAATGAATATGAATTTACCTGTACCTACACACGAAGCTATCTTTGAAATAACTTATTCAGATGATGGGCTAACTATGTATTTCATATTAGCAAAGATGAAAAGCTTAGTAAGTCTACTTGAAGCTAATTTTGAAAGTATTGCTGAAAGTGATAAAAGAATTGATGGCTGGTATAGCAACTGGGAAGTTGATTCAAACATAACTGAATTTCAAGTATCTGTTATTAAAGGTATGACTGACGAGGAAAGATTGATAGCATTAAACGATTCTTACGCTGTTGTTTTGAATTTTGTTAATGCGAATTTTAATTGAAGTAAGCCTCATTACGAGGCTTACTATTCAGTACATATTTTGAAAATTACTAACGAGATTTTTTATTTCAATCGCAATATCATCTGAATACTTTAATTCAGTCTCATCATAAGTTAAGTAGTGAAATTTAATTACGTATCCTTCGTTCGTAACTAAAACTACATCACCACTCCACCTTTCATCAATATTGTTCTCTATATAAGAAAGCAATAAATCAGCTAAACAATCGTTAATCTTATCTATTTCTTTTTCTAGTAAGTAACCGTCTACTTCGTCGCTATATGTTAAGTCCATATATTCGTCTGCTGTCATTTCAAAGCTACTTTCTTCATACACTCTTTCCAACATATTCAATCTCCTATTTAAGTTAGTTTTGACTTCAAATTCAAGTCGCTCAGACTCTATAGAGCACACGTTAATTTGTAGAGCGAAAGCACCTAAATCTCTTCTTATTGCCGTTTTTAATTAAAAATGCCTCGTAGAGAAGATAGCTCCTTTGCTCGCTCTACAAATAAATGAATGCTCTGTAGGATCAACTCAGACATAGAGATATGTCACTTTTAATCTAAATAAGGAGTTTCAAATGTTAAAGACTGTTCTTGTAAAAGGTAGTGATATCTACGAATCAGCTGTTGCTGGTGCTAAGTGTGGATATAACAGAAGTACTGATGACAATATGAAATACAAAGAGTTATTACGTAAACACTACGAATCAATGCTCAAAACTGTTGAGAATGTAGAAGAGCGTAAGAAAATCATTAGAAATACTGGCGGCAATTGGAGGCATACGTATCTTCCGCTGTCATTAGCTATGTTTCATAGTCATATTGGAGGTGAACCCGCAGAGTTACACGCTCGCGTGTATTTGTCTCAATTCCCTACAAGTGTGTTTGATATACCTCTGTCGTATTGGAAAAAGTTTGAAGCTAAAAGTGCTGAACTTTTACCAGAATTAGAGGAAATGTAATTGTAAGGAGTTCTCTACGAGACGTTTTTAATTAAAAATGCCTCGTAGAGAAGATAGCTCCTTTGCTCGCTCTACAAATAAATGAATGCTCTGTAGGATCAACTCAGACATAGAGATATGTCACTTTTAACTTAAATTTGGAGATATAAATGTTAGTAGAAAAATTCAATATAGAAACAGCAAAAGTATCAGTAGCGATCAGTTATAACATTCAACCTATAACGTCTGCATCAATTGATTCATTGTACAAATGTTTACGACAAAAAATTGTACGTCAACGTCAGAAAAATGAAGGAGTTTTGATAGGTAATAGAGCTACTAATTTAACTGGCGTTGCAGATGTAATTACTTATTATTTTAATTCTTGTAATGACGCTATCAATGAAAGTGAATCTATTGCAAATTTACTTAAGTTACATACAAATCAGTGGCTCATTGAAAACGGCAACAATGTTTTAGCAAGAAACTATAACTAATATCAAAATATTGGAGATATGAATGTTAATTAAATTCGCAATTAAACGTTTTAATGGCTGGAAATGTCGTCATCTTAATCAAATGAAAGTAGTAAGTGCATTACGCATACGTATGCGTAATGGATTTACATTAAAAAGTGATGAAAGACAGTTCTATGACGATACAAAATCATTATTTCAACTGTATAACCCAAAAAAATCATTTTACAGTTAAGCCAACAATTCGCACGCCGCTCTCTTCATATCATCATTACAATCTATGTAACACTGAACTGAAGAGAGCTGTCTGTGTCCACTCAAACCCATAATCACCCTTACTCCAACGCCTTTATTTGCTAGGTTAGTTATGAAAGTTCTACGTCCACTATGACTTGAAGCTGAGTCTAAATTACAACGACGATAGAGGTAGTGAAAAAATTGAGTGAGCGTATTCGCTGTGAATCCATCACTACTTCTTTTTTGACTGTAAAAGAACTTAAGATTCGTATCTTTTAGTTTTATTACATTTACGTACTGTTGTAATTCCTTCTGTAATCTCTCATTAACAAAAACGATACGGGCTTCCTTTGTTTTTGTTACTTCAGCTCGTAACCTAATTTCCTTACGTACATTGCCTTCTGTATCAACAACATCCTTATAACGCAAACTCGCCACTTCCCCTACCCTCATACCGCTTAAAAAAGTAGTAAGTACAAGACAGCGATTACGTAGTGCGTGTTTCCGTGTTGCTGTGTAATCTAAAACCCTACGCACTTCTTGCTGTGATAATGTTTTTGCTTGCTTAGACATAGTTTCTTTCCCTAACCAAAGTTTTGCTATGTCTTTAATATATTTTCTTTGTTTATTTTTTCCTACCTCTTTATTCCAAAAGTTCGTCAAATTAAATTCCTTCCAATAATCAATGCGATACAGACGAGAACCACTGTTTTAAGTACCAAATGTAATGATTAACTTAAATTGTTATATATAGATATTTAGCTATTCTGTCGTCTAAATCCCACAGAACTTATAAGACTTGCGTATAGCATCTATACGCTGTTTGAGTCTTTCTCAGCTACGCTTGCATTCGCTGTCTTGTAATAAGCGTTTATAGCGTTGATTTGATGTACTGCCTAAAACACTTTTATTAATACTAACTGATTGATTGATTCTTACATATCTTTCAAGTGTGAGAAAGAACTATGAACCCTCGTCAGAGTTCATAGTCTTGTAAGACTTAACGTAACTTCAGTCTGCGTTAAGTGCGGCGTGTGGAATCCAACAATTTGACACATCCCAAATGCCATCTGTTGTCCACGCCTTTTTATTGTCTTGTTGTGCCTCTTTGAGTGAATAGCCCATCCAACAAGCTTCCTCTGCTTTTTTGAAATATTTAATTACTTTTATGTCTGATGACTGATTTGCTTTAGTGCACCAAGCGTGCCTAAATAATGTCTCTATGTCTTCTGCTGTAAGTATTTTTGGTAAGTTGCCTATTGCTATATTGAAATGAATTGTTTGTGCCTTATCTGTTGTTTCTTTAGCCCCTTCTATTGTTACTAAAGTTAGAGGCTTGTACTTGAGTGGGTTTCGTACTGGTTTATTAGATGCCGTAGGATATAACTGTTTACTGAACACGTTAAGAGCATATCTACAGTCTTTTTTTGCTTGCTCAGCCATATGCTGAATTCTTAATTGATTATTAATTATTGATTTAGATTGAGGATTTACGTATGGGTGAAATTTGGTATGAGCAACAATAACGTGCGTAACGTACTGCTCATACTCATTCATAAAACCTTCTATATCTGATGCTCTGTAGTTATTCATATAGATATTTATCTATATGTAATAAATGTATGAAATAAGTTGATTATCATTATATTAATCAGAGCGATACAAGTTAGCTGATCAATCTACATTAAGGATGGTTTTAATGAACCAATGTTAAATTCAACAACTTTATACATAGATCTAATAAAACTAATTACATCTATTCCATTTCTTATTTATAACTATTGGCTTAATGGAAAAAAGAGGTTGTCCTTGCCTACTTTAAGGGCATAAATTAAGTGTGCCCATTAACAAATAAGGAGAATGAAATGAGCACATCATTAAATAGTCTTAAATTAGTTGTAAGTAAAAAGCATTTAACAGTAGCACCAATTGTTACACGCCGTAATAAGTTAGTCGCCAAGTTACACGAACAGATTGAACTTTGTGAAGCACAAAAAAATGGTAGTACTTATGCACCTAAGCGTATTAAAACTATTACCAATAAGCAAACTGGCGAACGTGTAACCGTTGAAGCTGTTAAGCGTGTAAAGGAATGGTTTTGGATTAGCGACAATGGCAAGATAAATTTATCCGTTAAGTATGGTGCTAAAACTTTGCCACTTAATAAGAAAGGTGCTAATGCGATTGAATTGGCAAATGGTGAAGAATTAATTGCGACACTTAAAACACTTAAGTCAGCTGTATTGGAAGGTGAATTAGATGATGCAATTAACGAAGTAAGTTCGCAAACAAGACTTGCTTTTGGAAAATAGGTAAATGGGCATCTAATGCTCATTTACCTATAACTAAATTTATTGAACATTATGCGAGCAATAGTTATAAAGCCACATCCTATTGTTTTTGACAAAGTTGAACGTTTAGTTAACATCAATGGAATGAATTTTGAAGAGGAATTCATTGCGAAAGTAATTAGTGAGCATTTAGCAAAACAGAAAAATGGCAAACTACCAACGATTACTGATGCCTTTGAAATTTATATGCACGAAGCTAAATCTTCTCATCGCCCTACCTTTGTTAAGCACGCCAATTATCACTTTCGTAGCTTTAAGGAGTTTTTTGGTGACTTAACTTTGGGTGAGCTGAAGCATTGGCACATCACTGAATATAGAGATTATCAACTTGAACGTGGATTGAGCCCTACAAGCATACGAAAGCATAACAACACACTTAACGCAATGCTTAATGTCTCGTTTAAGCATTTGGATATAGATAGACTTAGCCCATTTAGAGCGTTAAAGATTAGAGGTGAAGGTGAATCAAAACGTCCAATGCCTATTATTACTACACAGCTTATCTATCAAGTTAAAGAGCATTTACTAAAAAACTCTACGCCACATAAGCTGGTTGCCTTAATTCAGCTTAATACTGGATTTAGATTGTCAGAGCCCTTGTTTGCCAGACTTGAAGATTGTGTATTGGAACACGATATTCCACACTTATGGATTAGAAAGAATTTATTAAGTGACAGAAAGACAAAATCAAGTATTAGGGCTGTTCCACTGTGCGGAGTTTCTTTAGATGCAGCCAAAGAGTTATACAAGATTGCGAAAAAGAAAAATAGTGAATGGTTTGTTCCACACTACGCAAGGGACAATGGCAATTCCAGTTGCTCGCAAATCATTAAAAAAACACTTAAAGAATTTGACTTTAAGAGTCATATGTTTAGGCACGCTATCATTGATAGGCTTAAGGCTTGCAATGATATTCCTACACGTCTCGCTGAGAGTATTACAGGGCATAGTAGTGGCGGTAGTGAATTTAATATGTATGGAACAGTGGGTTACACACTTGAACAAAAGCGTGATGTGATATTGAAGGTATTGATTTAAGTGTTTAGATGATGCTTACTAAATACTTGTATGAACAAATATGTAGCAAGTGTGCGAGTAAAAGGGGCGTCAATTAAAACAGCTGTTTTCGCTGATAGTCAATTACACGCACGACTAATCCTTCAATATGTGTATGGTATGAATAGTCTTAATTCAGCACCTATACAAGTCAACGAAGCCACCAATACCATTAAGCCACTTACTCCACAACAAGCTCGTATTGATGGATTAAGGAAGCAGAAAGATAATATTAGCAAACAGTTAAAAGCTGAACGTGACAGACAGACAGTTGCTAAAGCACAGCAAGCTATTGCGAATACTAAGATTAGTTAGGTATTAACATTCCGTCTTTAATCGTATAGCCTGCAAAAGCATTGGCAATCATCTTTGCCTCTGTTGTGTGATAGTAAGTTCTTTCAATTTGCGTTGAACTTGTACCAGCAATTTCTGCCACTGATGTAGGTGGCAATCCACTATTAACTTTTTGTGTAATGTAATAGTGCCTGAAGCTATAAGGTACTATGTCACGCTTATCTAAATTTGCAACTTCAGCAAGTTCTATTATTTTGTCAAAATGATATGCAATCGCTCTATCAGTAATAGGCTTGTAGCCATTAACACTAAAAATCAAAGCGTCAGCAAACTTAATTTGATTTTCTTTAACTACCGTTTTTTGTGATGCTGTAAAACGTGGATACTGTATTTTAAGTAAGTCATCAAAATATCCAATATCTTTTTCAACAAAGCTACGTGTTTTTCCAACTTTACTTGTTTCACCACGTACAGTTATCTTAACTAAGTTATACCCCTTATTATTAACTTTATGTTCAAACTCTTCATAATCTTGCCAACGTAACTGTAACTGCTCTCCTCTACGCATTCCCGTCATCAAACTGATTACTAAGTAATATGCTGTTATTACCTTAACTAAGTTATCTTTTTCATCAATCGCTTTCTTAGCATCAGCAATATATGTGTCCAATATATTTCTAATTCTTACAATTTCATCATCACTAAAGCTTGCACGCCTTAAGTCTTCAAGCCCTCTATCAATCCGCTTAAACTTCTTAAATTCAAACTTGTCTATATAAGTTTCTTTACGCCTATATAGCCAACCAAGCATTGCATTAATTGTGCTTTGTTCATTTTCTACTGTTGTTTGGCTAATGGTGTCTTTTTTCTTACTCTTAGTGCGTGTATGGAAGTAATTTTCACAATCTATAACACCTAACTCCTTCAGCTTAGTGTCTCTGCCAATAAAATTCAACCAATGTTCTAAGTGCGTTTTAATTGTGCTTAGCCTACCTTTGACAATCAATCCAGCCTCTAAGTCTTTTTGTCGTTGTTCTAAATATAGCCTCACACCTTCTTTAGTAGTTTTTGAGTAATACGTTTTACCACTTAGTGCTAATGCTTTTAGTTGGTGATAATGTAATTCAGCCTTATCTCTTGCTGTGCTTTCATTGCGTGTTTGTAAGCTGAAACGTGCGTACTTACGTTCTTTAGTAAGCCACAATCTGAATTGCCAATATTCACCACGCTTATAAATTATTGCGTCGTTAAAAATTGCAATCTCTGTTCCGTTTAACTTAACTTTTTTTGTTGGCATATTTAATTTACAGTAGCTACGGTTTTGAGTAGCGACAACGTTGTGCAACTATTTGTGTAACTGTAAATTAAATTGGTAAAGAATACAACGACTTAATTATTTTTGTGAAACTTTTGTGTAAGTACAATATCTATATAAATCAAGTACTTACAAGCGTGTATTCACTCCCACTCGATTGTGGCTGGTGGTTTTCCGCTGATGTCGTAAACAACACGGTTGATGCCACGTACTTCATTAATGATGCGATTGGAAACTTTACCCAATAATTCATGGGGTAAATGCGCCCAATG
>TBL_comb47_HYPODRAFT_10004887_pt1 | contig 15232 bp, 17 predicted proteins | sample TroBogypolimnion_40_FD_10682 | JGI IMG/M metagenome (IMG submission 10682)
GGTGACTTCATTCATCCAAATGTAATGGGAGTGGCTGAATCAATCCAATCTGCCCCCCATCTTGGGTTTACAATTTATCTTGTCGAGCTAAATGCAATACTGTCAGATAATAATTCACTGCTGCTAACACCGAAAATTGTGGCGAATACAGTTGAAGTTGAACGAAGCGTTGTTAAAATTGAAATCATCAATTCAACTGGTAAAATTCGTATCGATTCTGAAATTCCATCCAAAGAAAGCAAAGGTTCGAAAGCTATATTAACGTGGAACCAGTACATTGATAGTATTACTAAACTCGAATTTAAAAAAGTGATCGAACTATTTAGAGAGAAGTGGATTCAAGACATTGGTGGCAGTATTAGTATGGGACAAGTTGGCTTCTCTGCTGGCGTGTCATATGGAGATAAGCGAATTCCAATCCAGTTCATTTATAACAACCGAATTGCCCTATTATCACAATTGTATGCAGAACGAAACAAAATTCCGCCTCAACTTTATGAAGAGTACAAGGAAAACATCAAATTCTCTAAGAGAATTTTTGATGAGTACTTAATTGGAAACAGGGTTGAAATTTCTTTCGAAAAGATAGATGATACAACCTTGGATATAATTTTGGGCGCATCTTATAAACTTGCTTTGGCAATAAAAAATATCTGATGAACTGAAGGGAGGAAATTGGGAATTTTTAACAATAGTGGATCACTTCACTCTTTCCAATTTATCTGTATCGAATTTGGGTTTCTTCCCTTATACTGAGATTCCAAGTTGATATGTCTTAGCCTCACCTTCATCAGTATCGTGCCAGCGACCTTGAAGTTCCGACTTTGGAATATAACCTTTATTGAATAATACAGGGTCGGCTATCAGGATTGAATCGCTGGTGTATCCGATCACCACGACAAAATGACCATGATCCCAGTCATTACGATAGTTTTTCTCGAAATTTTCTCTACCGCCCCATGCCTGAAGCATGATTATCACCGGAATGTTCCGGTTAATATTATGGATGAGTTCAGGGATAGTCATTTTTTGTTTTACAACGGCTTTCAATCCCCGCTGGTGGAAGAACTCTACAATGTTCTTAACATAAGTCCCTTGCTGTGGATCAGATTTAAGAATACGAGTCAAATCCATCTCAAGGTAATCTTCACCGTAATATTCCATGACTTTTTGAACACAGTCGGCACCGCATGTATATTGGGTTCCCTGTCTGTCCTGTACAGGAAAATCCAAGATGTTTAAATCATCAAGATCAGTAATTTTACTCATACCAGTTTGGGATATTATGCCCCTCTCGGCTGCATCTGCTTTTAACTTACTTTCTTTTCTTCATTAAACACCTTTTCCAAATCTTCTTCCACACCTTCAGGGGTCAGCAATCCATGTTTCTTCTCAGGATAAAAGGAAGCGGGAAGTATCTGGATGTTCATACTGAGTAATACATGATCCATTATGATCAGGAGCAATGTGCTGACGAATGGTAGTGGAATTAGCATTATGGGAGCTACCACACCAGTACCCTTCAACAGCTCAATGATTTGGTGTTTGAACTGTTTCTTCTCAGCTTTGGTAATCTTCTCTCTTTTTATGTACTTGGTCAGAATCACGAAAGATTCTTTGGTTTCAATAGCCTCCCCCTTAAATCCAGTAGAATATCTTGAAGCCTCACCCATAAAACCTTTGGCATATCTGGCAATCTGATCTTTGACCTTCGGGTGGGTAAAGATGCGAAGGAGATATGCGATGATTCGTTTTCGGATTTTTATCATGGTTTGGTCTCCATTGGGTAATTACAAAATCCTTTCACCCCACAAATCTCACCTTTCGGGTACAAATGGAGAATCAAATGTATCCATTTTCAATAAGAATTGAAAAAACCAAAAACAGGCTTATTTATTTTTATATATAGAACAACCTACAGGTTTATTTTTATTAGGTAGGGCAAAAAAAACAAGTAAAGAAATGGAAAATGAAAAAATCAAACAAACCAGATCAATCAGTGTAGATAATGAAATCTACAAAAGATTTAGAACAATTTGCACAGAAAAAGGGCTCATTATGTCAGTGCAATTTGAGCATATGATGGAAAAATTTATCAGAGAAAATGATGATAATTCGAATGTTCCGGATAACTCAACAGAGTCAAAAAACAATTTGAAAATCGATGAATGACTCATATTCACCACTTGAACTAAAGCGGTTTTTGCAATACACTATTAAAGAAGATTTAATCCGTGACGTTAAACCAGAATATTTCGATACCTTCAGAGAAATCAAGAATGTTTTTTGCATCATTAAAACCTATTATGAGGAATATAACAGGATGCCATCAAAGGAATACATCTTGGACGAATCATCCAAAGCTAAAAATGGCGTTTCTATGAAGATATTAGATATGATGTTGACAGAAGGTGATGATGTGCCGGAAGAATTCCTCAAAAATTCATTTAGGAAGTGGTTAGCCTCACGGATTCAACGAGAAGACATCAATTTTAAGATTGATGACTCAAGAGGAGGTAATATTTCTTCCAATTATTTAATGGAAGCAGATACCATTCTTAAAAAAGATGAAGTTGAACCAGATGATGAAGAAGCTCTAAAAAACACTCCGACTATTCCAGATGGTGTTTTTCAAGGACTACCAAGGTTACTCAAAGAAATGACAAAGAATTTTAAGGATGAAAGGGAACGGGATTCCTTTTTACTGGCTGAATTAGTAACCCTTTCGTCAGTTTTTCCAACTATTTCAGGAACCTATTTTAAGCATCAACTATTCCCGAACTTATATGGATTTGTTGCAGCAGCAGCGGCTGGTGGTAAAAGTACTGTAATATTCGCCCTGAAGAGTTTGAACGAATTTACCAAGCAAATGAGGGAGGATTATAAACAGGAAATGACATGTTACGATTCAAAATCCAAAGAATCTAAACCACTTGAGAAGTTTCTACAAATTGGTGGTAATGCTTCTGCGGCTGGTTTTATCAGCGAACTTGATAATAATGGAGAAATGGGTGGGCTCATTTTTGAAACTGAAGCAGATGCCCTGAGTGATAATTCTAAACAGGATTGGGGGGATTATACTACTTATCTAAGAAAATGCTTCCAGCACGAAAAAATATCAGTGGTTAGAAAAGACTTGAGGACAATCATTGAATTACCAAAACTGTCAGTACTTATTACAGGAACACTTGCCCAGTTAGTAAGGCTTATACCAAACACCGAGAATGGACTGTTTTCAAGGTTCCTGTATTATATCTACAAAAAAGAAACCAGATGGATTGATCCAAGTGAAGGATCAGAAGTTGAAATGAATTTCACCAACTATTCTCGTGAAATTGAACAGGTCATATCCTTTTACAGAGATAAACGGCTGACTTTTAACCTAAATCCAGAGCAATGGATAAAGTTTAATGTATTCTTTTCTGAAAGGCTGAAATACCTGAAGGTCTATAATGATTCAGATATTGAAGCAACCATATTTCGGTTAGGAACCAATGCATTTCGGGTAATGATGGTCTTATCGATACTCAGAACTCATGAAAAGCAATTCATTTTTTCAAGCCAGTTTAAAGCAATCAATTGTGATGACAATGACTTTGATAATACCTTACAAATGATTGATGTTTTCATGAAGCATGCTGAATTGATTTCAAACAATCTGAACAAATCTGCCAATGTTGTCATTCGAAAGAATAGACGGGAACAGTTAGTGGATTCTATGCCTAAAGAGTTTAAACGAGGTGATATCATTTCAAAAGGGAAGGAATTGAAGATTTCAATTCCAACAATAGATAGGATTTTAAAAGAACTGATTGCTTTAAATAAAATATCAAAAATAGATAGGTTTTCGTATCAAAAAATGGAATAGAGAGTTGCGTTGAATTTCAGAAAAAATTGAATGAACTTCAATAATTCAAGGAGTTATTATCAAAAGTGTGTTCCCTCATGGGTTTTAAAAGTTAAATAGTTGAATATGAAATATATAATAAAATCATGCAAGATGTAATGTAATATCTCTTAATTATTATATCCTTGTATTACAGCTATTTAACTTTTTAGTTGTTATCAGTTATTATCACCAATTATCAAGTTATTATCAAGTTGTTATCACTACATTTCAAAAAGAGAGAGAGAGCACCCCTAATTTTGATAACAACTGATAACAACTCGTTTAAACTATTGAATATCAATCTTTATGATGTTATCAGGCATGATAATAACTGATAACAACTTGATAACAACTGATAACAACTTTGATTGAATTCATTTCACATTTAAAATGAAAATTCTTCGCCCCAGTCTATTCTAAACATAGAAAGTCAGCATCCCCTGCTTCATCCGAAAAATAATTTCAAACTGGCTTATTTTACTGGCTTTTCAGAGTTGTTTTTTCTTCAAAAATATTTGGCAGATTCATCATTTATCCGTAACTTTAATAAGTTATTCAGCTCTAACATTTAAGGAGAAAACCTCATGGAACAGCTATACAAATTCAATCACAGGAATTATAATGATGAAGGAACTAATACAATGGATGGTAAATTCTTTTTAGAAAATATTGAAGAATGGGAAGTGGATTTCCATGACCGATATTCACCGTTCTTTTCAACTCATCTTTTTGCAAATGTTTCCACGATGGTGCTGATAAAACATTGCTTAGACCTTAACCAAAATGAGGATTGCGGGATGGATTTGATTGATGGAGAAGCTGATCTTAAGATAAATTTTGAACTGGAAAGACATAGTCAAAGACCTATAATTTATGGAATCGGGTCAAAGCTAAATGAGGATGAACCAATTTTATTGGTCAGAGATGATACCATGGTCGATGGAATGATCCTGCTAAAGTATATTCCTGACTCTGATGATGGTGAAGAAGTTAGTCCTGAAATTCCAGTTGAAGCCGACAAACTTCGAGTAAGATAGAGCAATATAGCTTACGGATTATCTGTAATTCTTTCGTTCTAAGAGTGTTCTGTTTTATTCTTAAGCTATCTTGGATTTACGGAATAAATCTTTGACCCATTTTTCAACGTTTTTATCAGCATGAACCACGAACTCCTGACCAATCCCATTAGTCTGGAAATATCCCTCCGGCATCCAGTTATTATTTGAGTGACAACTTATCCTAACTTTCCTAAATATATCATCCAAATCCCATCTTGACTTCGAATAGCCATTCTTGGTCAATACCAATTTTTCATTGAACATGAATGTACCAGCACCATTCAATTTCGCATTCCATGAGAGTGAATCTTTGGCAATATAAATTGTATTATTCTTGGCAGCTCTTCTTCTTTCATTTGTGTGAGGGTGGTATTCCATCCATGTGGGGCATTTCGTATTTTCATTCACTTTCAATATTTTTCCAACTTGCAAATATCCGAAAATAATATGCTTCGGTTTATCCTTTGGATCAAACCTTAAACAGTGACCGTCATCTATTGTTTTTCTGAAGGTTCCAAAAAAAAGGAAAAGATCATTTTCTTTCTCATCTTTGACACCCTCATTTTCTAAATGGGTCTGGGCTGCTTTTCTTTGACCGAAAATTGGTTTCCAACCTTTCTTGCGTGGAAATATTCCCTGATAAAGGTCGGGGTCTAAATGACATTCTGTGTTCTCATTTAGATCATGCCACTGTTTCTGACTTCTGATTTTGCCCTTAAGATTCATCATCAAGTCAAAATAGGTTATAGTGCGGTCAACCTTTAAATCAGAGTAATGAATATTATCATCTAATGGAATCGGAAGCGAAATCATTCTTCCATCTGGAAGGATTGGATTCGGAAATCCTCCATTTGCAGTATCAAATCCTTTGCGGCTTAGTATTATCTTCATCTTATCAATGATTTTTTTAAATTAATGGTGAGGGGATGGTCATTCGGGTTTCTTATGATTTTACCAGATTTACAACACGCTTTCATTTAAAATGACATGGTAAATATCAGAAGAATTTCGTTTAATCCTATATCGATTCAATTCTATCTTGCTTTTTTTCTTTTTATTAGCCAAATATTAGCTATTATAGCAGCTATGAACATCATCAAATCCTGATAAACACCTAAATTAATTACAGCACTAATCCCTATCACTGCCCATAGAGATGGAATGATCAAGACATACTTTGAAAACTTTTTATCAGTGAGTAGTAGAAATCCAAATGTCAGGATTGTGGTCGGGCATGGTAATCCTATTGAAATAGTCCGATTCAAATTTTGTTCGATCAAATACCCAATCATGGGATACACCACCAAACCATATAAAATAAAAAAGAAGCCAAGGTATCCCTGAACTGATCCATTAAGTTCAAATGTTAGTTTATCCCTGAATACACCTTCCCAGAAGAAAAACAAACCCTGAAGAATGAATAGTCCACCAAATGCGTATGCAACTTTGTTAATTTCAGAAAAGAATGAGATGTGATAGACGATCCCAATCCAAATCCAAAGGAACCCAAGAAATCCTGAGATAATCTTGTCTTTGTACTTATTCTTTGATCTAATCGCAAGAACTACACAAATACCCAAAAAAAAGAGGATGATTTGCGCTGGAAATACTATATGGTTATACTTTTCAAAAACCAAGAAAAATTGTTCAGCGGTAAACGGAGTTTTCATATTCTATGATTTAAGAAGGATTGGTTTGACAAAATTATCCAAATAACCCAATCTCTTTAAAATTTCACCATCATCGCCAATATCCCAAGCACAATCAACACTATCCCTGTAATACTTTTCTCGTGATGCTCAATAAATTCCGATTTGAACGTGTTAATTCCTTTCATTCCCAAATAAACCAGTGAAAGCATGACCACCAAAGTTGTCAATAAGTAAACTGCCGAAACAATAAATATTCCTATCCAGCCAATGGTTCCTGCCTGAAAATAGTAGGCTTCTATTTCAATACATGGAGTTAGAAACATGGCAATACTTAGTGATGTAAGTATTGCAACCCATCTGGACTTATTTTGTTCCATTTCTGTTACCACAGGTTTTACAGCATGTTGATGATTGTGGCTACGAAAATCGAGGAGCACATAAACCAACCCTAATCCGATTAAGATCGCAGGGGCTATGGTTTCTGATATTACAGAATAATTTGAAGCGAGTTTATAACCAATTAGTCCTACAATTATCCCAATAATGATTGTGCTCAAGGTATGGGCGAATCCAGTTATGATCGTTGCCCACAAAGTCTGATTTTGTGTCCATTTCTCAGTTTTACCCACGGCTATTAATGGCAACCAATGGTTGGGAATTAATGCATGGATGGTACTCAGAATAAGGCTTCCAATGAATATTTGATACATAGTCTCTCTGATTATGACAATTACGACTGGGTTTTTGATTTTATCCCTCGGATAATCTTGACTGGTATAAAGAATAACCGTACAGCCCTCTCCACTTGAAAATTGGTAATGCCAGCAGATTTCAATTCTTCAGTGAATCTATGTGCTCCAACATCAGCAATAATCAATGTGCCTTGTGGTTTTAACACCCTTACCATTTCCTTTATTGCCTTTGAACCATCAGGCACATGGTGCATCATCAAGCTGGTCATGACAATATCGAATTTATTATTCTCGAATGGGAGTTCCTGAGCATCAGCATTTATAACTTCGATTCTATTTTCTACCCCTTCGATTCTTGCATTTTCCTGAACCATTTCAGATGTGTAGTTATATTCCATCGTTTCCTGCCAATGGTCAACTCCAATAACCTTGCCATCTACAAGGTGTCTTGCAGCAGTTATCAATAGTAGTCCTCTGCCACAACCGATATCAAGCATCGTTTCATTTCCTTTAAATTGCAATTTGGCGAAAATTTTATCACGAAGTATTAGTTTCCCCCATTGACTACTCCAGATGCCAGTAAAAGTGAGAATAGCCAAGAAAGCACTAACTAAATATAAAATGATAGACCATTGATTACTCATGGAAAGGCAAAATCCAAGAAAGATCAAAGTGATTGATAAAACTGACAATGCAGTCAGTAATGGAATCATTTCCTGTCCGTAATTAACTTTCTTTTTCATTATATTGAACTTTACAATCATTTTTCAATTAAAAAATAGGTACCCCCATTAATCTCACCTTCTTCAACCAATCTGAAATTGGTTTGATCGAAAAGGGTTTTCCATTGTTTCTCTGAAGTCAGTATAAATGATAAGACATTCAGGATGGCGAATGATGAAAGTGTGGGAGTTAAAACAATCATGAGCATCCTTCCATTTGGTTTGAGGATTCGATGGATTTCCTTGAGCGCATTGAGTTTTTGATTGCCAAGATGATCAATCATATAAGAACTGATAACGGCATCAAAAGCTCCATCCTGATAATTCGTGTTGGTAATATCACCCTGAACTATCTCAACCCGATCAATAATACCAGCCAGATTCAGGTTTTTTTCAAGAAGTGTATTTCCGCCACCCTCGATGTAATCCGAGTTAAACAGGTCGAATGCTGTGATCTTCCCTGAATAAATTTTACTCAATGCAACCGTGGAACGTCCTGCACCACAACCAGCATCTAAAATGCGAGTGTTGCCTTCCATGACTAAATTCACCCAAGGTAAGGTCAGGTATTGTGTGTGCTTGGGGGAGCGGATCACAAGATTACCTATGAAAAAGTTTATTGATAGAAGAAACAGGAAAAATGCCAGAAGTTGAAGGTTTGGAAACGCAAAATAAATATGAAATGCTGCGGCAAGAAAAACAATAGATATAACCCAGAATCCATTTAACCAGCCTACACTCCATCCAGCATTAAACTTTTGATTATTCCTGTTTTTGTGCAAAAACCCCATCAAACGACCTTTTAATTTTTCGGGTAGTACAACCACAACTGACAATGATAAAACGAGCAAGATGGCAATATGTATAAGCACCACTCCAAGAGTTATACCAGCCACCCATTTCAAATGTGGCATTAAGATCAGAATCATTACTGAGGCAATAATGCCAATGACTGCAACAATTTTAGTATGACCCATCATAGAAAACCAGTGTCGATTTTTCATTTCGAAATCCTTCAATATTTAGTTAAATGATGTTCCCCCTTGAGAAATTCAAAGGGTGAATTGAACCTATAAGCGGTCAGGCTGGTTTGATGGGGATAAATATCTGGCGTTGTATGCTTTCGTATGGTTTCAAGGCAGGATTTTCTGTGTACAACTCAAATCCAGTAATCTCGGCAATTTGATAACCTGATTGATCCAACCATCCATGCCTAAAGGCAATCAGGCTTCTGAAAACACTTTGGATCGTTCCATTGAAAGAATAACTGGCATATCTGCCATCAGGAATTATCATGGAACCAATTTCTTTCGATAGCGAAACTCCTTCTGGTAAAGAGATGCAAGCTCTGAACCTACACTTCCCATATTCGGTGAAGAATGGCATATCCAGCATAATGCCTACATATTGTGTATCCTTGGTGATCAGTCCTCTGGGTTCAGCATAGCGAGTTAAGGCTTTAAATGTATTGACAATTGCATCTTCATCGCCAAGATGAGAATCCATAAAAGCTACTTTCAAAGAACGAAATGACTTAACCTCGATATTCATCCCAAATGTCGAACCTGTATCTTCTTCAGTGGTCAAATTCAGGCTCCAAAATTCGGAAGGATTAATATCAATAGATTGACCTTTATGGGTTTTTAATGTGCCAATCTTGCTAATCTCATCAAATGATAGATTACGAAATGCTTCAGGTGTCGTACCATAGCACTTCTTAAATGCCCGTATGAAGGTTGATGGGGATGAAAATCCAGATTGAGAAGCTGCGTCATTAATACTCAGGTCAGGGTATAGTTTCAGATAATGAGCGATCCGCTCCAGCCGAAGTCGCATGATGTATTGTTTCGGAGATTCCCCGACATAAAGAGAAAATATTTTTTGAAAATGGAATGGTGAAAAGAAAGCTATCTCTGATAGTTTTTCAAGTGATAGGTCTTCCATGAGATTCTCCTGAATATATGCCAGAACCTTTCGGATTCTTAAATGATATTCTTTTTCTTTATGATTTTCAGGAGGTTGATGCATATAAAAGAATTAACGATGGTAGGCGTTCATGGTGTTTTTATCATTCAATGTTTATAATAACCTTCCCACGTGCATGTCCTTCAGATAAATATTTCATGGCATCAGCGGTCTTATCAAGTGTATATCGCCTGTCAATAACTGCCTTGATCTTGCCATCCTCTACAAGTTTTACAAGAAATTCTAAATCCTGTTTATTTGCTTTGGCAGATGCAGTTCTCATCTTCTTCGAGCCAAATGACAACAACCATCCAAATAAAAGTGATTTGAAAATTTGTGATATGGAACCACCAACCATTACATATATGCCATTGGGAGTCAAAGTTTTTTTATAGGCGAAAATTGGATAATTTCCATTAACGGCTATGATGAGGTTATAACGCATGTTGCTCTTTGTAAAATCCTCTTTTGTGTAATCAATCACGTAATCAGCACCAAGAGAACTCGCTTGTAGAGCATTGTTTGAACCACATACCCCAGTCACTTCTGTGTCGAAATATTTGGCAAGTTGAACCGCAAATGTTCCAACACCGCCAGCACTACCGACAATTAAAACTTTTTGTCCTCTTTGAATGTTGCCTTTATCACGTAATGCCTGTAAAGCTGTTAATGCCGCCATAGGCAGTGCAGCTCCTTCTTCAAACGAAATCTTTGCGGGTTTAATTATCAGGGCTTTTTCAGGAGCTGTAACATATTCGGCAAAACCTCCAAATCCAAACTTGGCAAGGTCTCCCATTACTTCATCCCCAACCTTTAACTGAGTGATATTATTGCCCACTGATTCTACCCGACCTGCTATATCGGCTCCAAAAATTCTTCTCTTCGGTATAAGCCCCATTTTCATAGAACGGTAATCTGCTGCATTGATGGACACTGCAAGTATTTTTATCAACACATCGTTGTCGTTTGGTATAGGCTTGTCAACATCACAATAGATCAGTTTTTCGGGTGAACCTTTTTTGCTATATACTACTGCTTTCATTTTTCCCATATCTTTTCAAATTATTGAATCGTATCAGTTCTTGAAAAAACTTCTCACCTGTGGCAAGATCGCCACGGTAAGAATGGCAACAGCAAGGAACATGTAGAAAGTATGTGACCAATGGACAGAATGGATGAACATCATTTCAAGTTGTAACCAGATGATCAGGATAAAGGCTATGTAAATGCTAAATGACCACGACCAGTGCATGTCTTTATAGATATTAAGCCGCTGAGCAATCCTCGACTCAGGCTTCCTTAATAATGCAATGACCAAAAGACAGGGAATGAGTCCAAGAATAGTGAATAAAAAGATCGCTGGTATCAGAAAATTTGGGAATGGTGAATCTTTTATCATTGACAGTGGCATGCCAAGCAATTCACCTGATGGGGAAAGTATCAGTGCTCCGCCTCCAAAAATTGCTCCAACACCAAGAAATGTCAACAGACCAATAAGAATATTTCGAAAAAGCATGGGTTTCATAACAGGTTACATTTTAAGATTCCGATGATCTGATTAGTATAAACAATGCTTTTATGGTAGACATCGGGAGTCATTTTAAACAGTTTTGTATTGGTGCCTACTGTCATGGTATCTTGAATCATCCTTAAGCGAATTTGTTCTCCGATCCCATAAATAGGCGATGAAAATGAATAATAAGTTTGCTATAAGTACGATAGAAGTTCTCAAGGCATAATGTTCCCTGAAAACTGGTGGCTCTTCTGCAAAAACCATCCCAGTAAAGGCACCAACCATTAAAACCAATATAAGATATGAGTAAATATTCTTTTTCAGCAGCAACCAACCTGTCAAAACCAAAACTATTTCAATAATGTATGTCAGAATTGGGTGATGCCACAGCCCCAGTCCGACCTTGGTGTTGCCGAAGAAAATGCTAAGATCAGGTGTGTGCACAATCAAATCGATAACCCAGTGGGATAAAACGCATAATCCTAATATCCATGCCCATGATTTTTTATCCATTGCCCAGAAGATGATAAACACTATGCCGGATATGAGTATAGCTCCACTCAAGGAATGTGAGTATGGTAAGTCCAGATAATTCCTAAAGAATGGATTATCACTGGGAGTGTAAGATGCCTTCTCTATACCCATTAATACAAGGGTAAATGCAATGATATCCAAAAGCTGAACCGATGCAAACAACAGCCAGAGTGGGATGTCTGAAGCATTTTTCTTTACTATGTAAGCAATACCGTAATGTCCAATAAACATGATCTCAGATTTTGTTTTTATCCGTTTGGTTTAAAGCAGCCAACGGAATTTTCATTTATTTTTCTTCTTCTTTATTTTCTGTTCCGGCAGTTCATTATAAGTGATCCTGATTAAATTACTGATCCACTCTCGATCTTCAACTCTGTCATCAATAAGAAAACTGAGTTTTGCTCCTTCATAGGGTGGAGCTTCAACAACATCACCAATAAAGGCTCTTCCGGCATCAGTTGGTTTTACAAAAAGTCGGTTATCGCATATAAGTGCAACAACCTTTCCGTCACAATACAAAACATACTCTCCAAACATCTTTCTATAGGTGATCTGACCAACGTTTTCAATTTGGTCAACAATGAAATCAGCGAAACTCTTATCAGAAGCCATTATAGACAGTTTATACTTTAAATTTATATCACTAAATGGTTACAAATTTAAGTTTATTGACTTGATCTTCGATTTCTTTTTCTTAGATAATTGTGCCACAGAAAGAATGTCGCAAGTGAACGATAGGGCTTCCATTTTTCGGAGTATTCAATTATTTCGTCTTGAGTTACCGCATGAGTCAATTCCTTAATGGTGTTGATAACTGCAATATCACCGATGGGAAAAATATCTTTTGCCTGTAAACAAAACATCAGATAGATATCAGTTGTCCAATCACCAATGCCCTTTATGCTTTTTAGCTGGGTTCTTACCTCATGAATGGGTAGTTCTGGCAACCTATTCAAATCAATTTCCCCAATTAGGATAGCCTTTGAGAGTTCCTTTAGACATTTTGATTTCTGTTTGCTGATCTGACATTGATACATTTCAACATCTGAAAGTCTCAGGATTTCCTGTGGCGTGAATGCCGGAAGGTAGCCATTGAGCTTATTAAAATGTGCATTAGCGGATTGTAGGCTTACTTGTTGCTCCAGAATAATCTTTGCCAAGGAAGCGAACCCTTGTGGTCTATTCCAATTAGGCGGGAAACCATATTGACTGTTGATATTGACAAAAATATCATCCGCCTTGAGAAGGTGGTTTATGTCCTTTTGATTAACGATTGAATGCATATTACTTAATTTTTCCCTCAATAATTGATTTTTTTCAATCTCTTGTAATTTCTGTATCCTCATTTCTTGTTTTTCGATTTGCTCTTGCTGTATGTATAATTTCTCAATGCAAAAATCTGAAAAATGCCCATTCTCAATCTTTTGGTTGTCATAGATATTACGAAATTCCAAATACAATTCATAAAGCGCAATATCTGATAACTTGTTAAACCTACTTTTTATTTTTTCTACTATAAATCTGTCAGCAGGACGATTAATAATACTAACAATATTATCGTGTTCAAGATAATAAAAAACCCAATTCTGAAACGATCCGACTGTTTCTGATAGGTGACCAAATTTTACAATAGGATAATCCTGTGTCTTATTCTCACATATTGCTGAATCTTTTTCATAGTTTAGATTATCCTTATTCTTGAGGGAATTTGTACACATAATAGTAGTTTCTGATTTTGTCGATTGTTGTTGTTTATTAGAGTTATTCATGCTTTTATGTTTTTTTTATACTATAAATCATGGTTAAAAAAAATAGTTGCACTTTTTTAAAATCTTAAATTCCTATAAAAACATTGATCATGCTTCCGCTCCCCAATACTCCCAGCCTTGAAATTTTCCATCATAAAATTGTAATTCGACCTTGGTTCCGGAATATTTCTCACTAATCTTTTCCTTCAAAGATGCTGGAATTTCGTGTTTTTTAATAGGAACGTCTGTTTCTAAAATCATTTCCGGCTTACCCGTAGAAAATATGAGCAAGATATCAGCATCAGACGTGGCATCTTGGCAAAAATCCCTATTGTTTACCATACAGGATTGATATGTGAAACCCCATGAATTACCCACCTTCATGGCATCTTCCAGTTTAACCGGACTCGTCCAAAGAAACAAAACACAATCATCCTCACTAATTCTTGAGATTGGAAGTTGAATGATATCGGACGAGAATTTGGCTGATAAGTCGGCAATAATGACTCTATGCTTGCCAGATGGCAGATACACATTCTTTTGGGATTCTTCCTTCTCCAGTTCACGGATCACGGAGCCAACCTTCTTTATATCCTCTGTTCTTTCCATTACTTCCTGAACAAATTCAGGTGACTTTTCAGCCAGTTTTGAAGCAGCATCAATGTTCTCATTTAAAGCATCTTCGAAAAAGAATTTTGCAGCTTCATTCCCTTCCTTATTCATTTTGTCCAGCACTTTGCGAGACTTTCCATAGGATTTACCCGACATGCCTATTTTTCCGCCAACGATATCATAAGTTCTACCCTTGTCCTCCAGTGAGAGAACTGTTTCCCTCACTGAGGATTGTCCTAAATTCTGTAATCCGGTAAATTTTCTTCGTTCTTCGGCTTTCCGTTCCTCGATTTCCTGATAATACTGAGCCATTTTAACTTTCTGGAAAGTTGTATGAACACGGTAAAAATTTTCATTCAGAAACAATTCTAACTCCCGATCATCATCGCCATTGTACATTTCATATTCGATTTCTGTCCTTCCAAGTATTTTAGCCGCCCTGACCCTGCGATGTCCAGAGAGAATCTTATAGTTTCTATTAACTATAATGGGCTTTATCCATCCTGAAGTTTTTATTTTTTCAACCAGTTCATTAAACTGTTCTGAATCATCTTCTCCATAAATAAATTGATTCAGAGGATTTTCTTGAAGTAAACTAATTTCAATTTTGCTCATTTCATAATATTATTTTTTTGTCTTGAGAGTAATTCTCAAGTATATCAGCTTTCCGATTAAAAGCTGACGCTTTGGTTTTATATTACAACCATTTAAACAAATTCTTTTTTATTTTTTCAAACCCCATTAATGCCTGACTCCCCTCTTTTGGATGATCTCTATTATAAACAAGAGTGTAGGAAATCCAAGCTAAATCAACTATGGCATATGATTGAGCATCTTTGAGGTTAGA
>TBL_comb47_HYPODRAFT_10004888_pt1 | contig 15232 bp, 23 predicted proteins | sample TroBogypolimnion_40_FD_10682 | JGI IMG/M metagenome (IMG submission 10682)
ATCTTGGTGGCCCGGGGCGGAATCGAACCACCGACACAAGGATTTTCAATCCTCTGCTCTACCGACTGAGCTACCAGGCCAAGACTTGGAATTATAAATGAAAGTGGGAATGGGCTTGCTAAATGTGGCTACTGTGGCTGACTCTAGGGGAAACCTTGTAAATCCTAGCTGGGTGGGGATGTTCGATCCTGCTTAACGGTAGAGGCTGGCGGGTAAATGAAAGTCCTCCATCTATCGAGCTAGAGCATTGAATCTTTGACCCATGAATACCTAGCCTTTAGTGCGGCAAATGCTTCCAGCCTCATGTCACTCATCAAATCCCAGACCTCTTCCCACCTTAAAACTTCTTCATATTCTTTAGAGACTAAGTTTGCCTTAAATGCTTCTTCATAATCGCTATCGAAAGTTACAAGCCAGCCCCTCAATTCCTTTTCAATATCAAACTCGATAATGCTGCCCTTTTCAAGCGTAGCATAGCTAACACCTATAAAGTTCGGCATTTCATCGTCATATTCCATGTAAACAATTACATGGGGATCTAGCTTAGATGCGCAGTCAAGAATTTGATTTTGAATTTCAAAAACTGGCCGCCAGCCACTAATGAGTCTTAATGGCTCATCTTCGTCTAATCCGCCATCAACATGCACCCACTTTGCATCCAACTTATCTGATAGATAAGCATCATCACCAGACAAGCCAAATAACAATCTCCCAACTTGAGATGTATCTGAGTAATTATTATTTAGACGGCAATCTTCATTAAATCTTCTGTTGATTTCTCTAGACAACTCTTTAATTGCTTCATTTCCAATCAATGAAATTCTATTTGTCACAAAGTTAGCCATGTAAAGCCTTATGAGATTTATTCATAGTTGTAACTTAATTTCTTAACCATACTGGGACTACTTATTATTACTTCGCCTTGGGGATATATGAATCCATTTTATTTTCACATTGCGTGATTTTTTTATCTAGCTCTGCCCTATTTAACTTAAGCGAATCTTGGTATATATCCACCATCTTTGAAGACCATTTTGCCTCCTGCCCTGGCTGCTGCTTTGAAATAGCTTTGGCACAGAACCCCATCAGCCATTTGCTTGCCCTTGTCAAGCCATCATAATCACGGGTTCCTTTAAGCGACTCTGAGTTTGTTACTTGAGCCTGAACATATGAAGAGCAAGTGCAAGCCAATGATGCGGGAACTGTCGCAGTCATGTATTCCATTTGCTGTCTTTGTTGTTCAGGAGTATATGTTTGGGCCCCTAAAGGCGCAGCAATTAACAGTAATGCTAAAAAATAATATTTTTTCATTTTCAATGCCTTCTTTATAGGTCTCAATAGTTTGTTCGAACTGGATTTGTTGTTGCGCTACCTAAGATGCTTTTTTGATCGTTGACTATAAATTCATACACCTCACCCGAGTAACTTCTTCTAGTTGAGCTACCTTGATAAATTCCTGAAACAGTCAAAAATGCTTGGCACGACTTTAAGCTGCCATTCCATTCCACGGCGATGTTATCAACTGATCCGCCCTCAAGCAGCTCTCTACCCACATGATCATATGAAGTGAGAAGCTTCGCCCCCATCAATGTAAGACCTGATGCTTGCTTGCATAGAGTCTCATAATCAGCTGCTGTTACACAGGACTTATTTTCGCCTGGAGTGCATTGATAAGTGCTATTAAAGGTATACGCTACCCCTTGTTGAAAGGCTGGATTAGGTGCGGCAGTAATTTGTGGGTTTGTCATCTGCTGCGACTGTCGCTCATTAGATCGATTGTCACAGGAGGTGAGAAGAAACAGTGACAACCATATTGCTAATATTTTTAAGCGCATGAATGCCTTTGTATATGAAAACTAGTTCTAATAGTATTAACTAATTAAGGCTTAGTCTAGATCTTTGACATAGCTTTCTGCCCTGCAGCAATCTTCTGCCTAGCTCGTTCGGCCTTGACGGCCTCTTGGGCTCGCTTGACCTGCGCTTGCATGGCTTTGATTCGCTGTTGCTCTGGCGTTGGGGGTTTTAAAGGTGCGACTTCTTTGATTTTCATTACATATTTCCCCAAATTTGTTTCATATAGATATTTAGCGTCCAGCGTCTGGTGGCTGGACGCTTATATTGCTATCGCTTAAATCCACTTCGCAAACTGCTACTTGCTATTTCAATTTGCTGATCGAGCTCTCCAGCTTCAACAGCTTGCTTAATCGCGGTAAGCGCTTTCACAAGCTCCTCTCCGCTGGCTACTTCAACACTGGGCTTACCTTTAGCAAGCTCAATAGTCCAGGAGCCATATTTAACGGATACACAGACTTTGCCTTGTTCTGACTGGAACCACCATGGCTTAATACGCTTTGGAACTTCTACTTGCTTACGCAAACCAGTTTCAGGATCCTTTACAGAGCGATATTTCATCACTACAAAAGGTTTGCCATCCATTTGGCTTTGAGCCAAATTTATTTGCTCCCAGAGCTTCGATGAAAGTTTATTCCTGCGAATAACGATTGCAGGCATATTGCGTGGTTTTTTAACGGCTACCAACTTCAAGCTATTTAATGTGCTCATTTCATTCTCCTATGTAGTTAATGGGCACATGTAGTTTGTTTTCGATCATTTATTTTGGTCGACCTCTTTTTGGATTTGCCCATAAAACACTTCATTTTTGCCAAGAAAAATAGGGGTTTTCTTTATCAGGACTAAATACTTTTGCGAGTTACTTGGTTACAAAGTTTGGTCACAAGAAATAAAAGGAGTTGCGTAAGTGAGTTAGTTGCTAAGGGGTTACTGGAGTGGCAAATGAGTAGCTCTGACTTGCGACAGCACCTGCAACATCTCTTTTGAGATCTGCAACAAAACTCCTTGCAACGATCTTTTGATCTCTACCCCTTTGTAACCAGCACAACACGCAACGAGAACTCAATCAAATTGAATAAGGAGAACGATATGAGAGAAATAGCTGTTAGAGGTTTTATCAATGAGAAATTCAACACTACTTTTGGAAAGGGCTTATTTAGACGGGCTGTATATAACGGCTCCGTGGAATTACATAACCCCAATCAGAAATACTTAGTGGATTACTTTTCTTATCTTGAATGGGAAGCACAAGCCAAATCAGATAAGCAAATTGCGGCAACAAACCAATTAACCAACTCAGGCATTGCTCAAGAAGAAGATATGCTCTTTTCTTGGTTAGTTCATTACGATCCATTAACCAAATCGAAAGAACGGGTGGAAGGCTATAGCGTCTATTCACCCAATACTCGCGAACTATTCATCAAGATTGATGATCCAGCAAATCAGACACAAGATGAGTGGACTTTAAATGTTCATAACTGCAAAGCTACAGGGGCAAATAAGCCCGTGTTTCTTGCGGCAAATGTGGATTTAACTTAGTGCGCTAGCTAGCGCCCCTCAAAAACCGCTTATACGCAATGATCTTTGCCGATCACAGCGTCTAGTTGCTGGACGCTACGCAAAGCGCATACAAGCTGGATTTGAGGGGTTATTAGCACTGTGTCGTCTAAATCCCACGATTTACATGGGGGCCATGGTTTTAAACGCTAAATACTTGTTTGAAAAAGCACCAAAGAAAAGTCTACTTTTCTTTAAACCATTGATTTTATTAGGGCTTATTTTTAATAAATTCAGGTCGACCTTTTTCACAAAAGAAAACAAACTTAAACATGCTTTTTATTTAACAAAGGAAACTAAAAATGGCTCAAGCAAAAACTTTAACTACTGCAGAACTCGATCAAGTATTGCGTTATGTCTCTACCAAGAAATACGCCCAACGTGATCGCGCTCTCATACTGACAAGCTTTTGGTCAGGCATGCGTGTGGGAGAAATCGCTGCACTCAAAATGGCAGATGTATTAAATGAAGATGGCACTATTAAAAAAGAAATTCGCTTAAGCGCATCACAAACAAAGGGTGGATATGCGCGAACTGTGTTTATCCCAGCAAAGCTCCAAGCTGAGTTACATAGCTACATAGCAACACGCTATGCACGCCTGCCTCACTTACCCTTCTTCCACAGCGCCAATCGCTTAGGCTTTTCGGCTAATAGTCTTTGCCAATGGTATTTTTGGATTTATCGCGCTGCAGGTATTTCAGGGGCTAGCAGCCACTCAGGAAGAAGATCATTTTTAACTTCACTTGCCAATAAAGGCATTGGTGTGAGAATACTAGCAAGCTTAGCGGGACATCGCTCAATAGCAGTAACGATGAAGTATCTTGATGCCAACGATGACATGAAAAGAAACGCCGTAGAGCTTATTTAGGCGGCGTTACTCTAGCTTTTCTGTAATCTTCAGTTATTGGTTTGCGTGTTAATGGAAACAATCCATTTTCAGCGTTATCGATTAACCATCTCGCCTTATTTAAATAGCCACTAGTCACGATAGCCATTCTTCTGCGCTCTTCATCAATAGATAAAATGCGGTGCTTATCGTCAATCCTAGACATATAGGCGATTTTTACTCCAGCCAATTCTCCAACTTTCCACAACGGCAACTCTTTATTCTTAATTCTTACAGACATCACCTCTAACAGAATTTCTATCATGGGCATTTGCACACGACTTTTTAGCAATGGGCGTTTAGAGGTGCTTCTTTTAAATACATCAAGCTTTCTGCCAGCATGGTTATCTTTAATGATTTTTCCAATCTGCCTCATTAAAGTGACCCTAGATATGGTCAACGGAACATTCAGCAAAATATTGTCTTGAGTAATTCTCATGTTTTCTACATCTGATTTTCGGATTTGCTCAGCTCTAGGAAGGGCTTGTCTCTCAGAGAAAATTTTCCTGCCATAACGAGCAGCCCACATGTCCCACGGCATATAAACATCGCCAAAATCATCGTATAAGGATGCCAAACGGCCTTCACCCTTATTGCGACAAGTCTCCCTATAGGACTCGCTCGCTCTCAAGGTTTTATACCAGCCGTAATAGGCTGTCCCCTTCAGTCTTGAAGCAATGCCATCAGCATCACTGCGTATAGACCTTCTCTGCCCAGGTCTTGCTCCCTTAAAAAACTCAGTTTCTGTAGTTTGTTCCATGTTTATCAAGTTATTTGGCGTATTGAGATTTTATATAGTAACAATTAATAGCCATATAAAACAATAAATTAATGATTTGTTATTAGTCAAATTATTTAATGTAGATATGGTTTTACAGAAAAATAACACTTTTTTACACTCTTAAAGGTCAACAAAGCAATGCTTTACGGCACTTTCGCCACAACCCGCTGCGTTGATTTTTAAAGAAAGGCCACCACCATGGCAAATACAGCAAAAGTAGTATTTCAACCAACATCAGCCAATGTTGCATACGCAAATGTGCTGATTTCTCAGTTAGACGGCTTGGTCAGTAAGCGTAAGCAATGGGAAACCACAGATTACAAAAAGGCAAACGAAGGCTTGTATAGCCTATTAGCAAGCTGTCTGGAGGTCTTCAAAAGCAAATTCGTTGATGCTGACGATAGCGATAAAAAAACCTTACGTAGTGACTTAACTGCTCGCTTAACTGCAGAAGGGGTTCGAGTGCAACGTAATACCACGACCTTAACCATGTTTGTTCGTTTTGTATTTGGCTCAGATCGTAAACGTGCACACGGTTACACCTATGTGCTCAAAGCTGCGATTTCGCATGATATTTCACCAGCTAATTTACCAAATTGGATTGTTGAGCAAGGCGGCATTGAAGAAGTGCGCAAACGCATGATTGTTTCAGAAGAGGCGCAGCAACGCAAAGCTGACTTAGCAATAGCGCAAGCGCAAGTTAAGGCAAGCATTGAACAAGCAGTAGTAACGCCATTGGCAAAACTTCCAATGTCTGGGATTAGCGGGGAATATGCACTACTTCTCGCAAAGCCAAATCCTGATGGGATGCTTTCTATTGTTGGAGCAATCTCTGACATTAATGAAGCCTTCTATAACGCCTGCCTTATCAAAATGGCTCGAAGCAAAGCATCAGCCAATACTGAAAGCAAGGCATTAAGCAAAGAGGCATCTGATTTGTTGGCAAGTAGCTCTATTGCTGCAAATGAAGAGCGCTTACTTAAGGCAGCTTAACTAGAAAAAAATGGGGTGGCAGTCTGTCATCCCATCCACAAACAATAAGGAGTTCAGCATGAAAATAGCAGACAAATACAAACCCACAAATTTAGGTGAAGTAATTTATCCTAACGAAGCAGTCAGAATCCGTATTCAGGCTTATATGTCAGGCAATCTTGAGGGCAATTTATTGCTGTGGGGGCCAAATGGCACAGGCAAAACCAGCGTGGCTGATTTATTACCTGCCTATATCAATAATGGCGATGCGCCTGTTGACACAAACTATGATGCCATCCTTAAAAAAGATGACTTGAATGGTTTTATTGCTAACTCATGCAGCATTGCTGAATGGGGTGGTCACAAGAAACATTTCATGATATTTCATGAATTTGATAACGCCAAAGATGATGTCAATGAGTTATGGACAGCAATGGACAAATACTCTGACAAGCTGATGGTAATTATCACCACCAACAATCCAATGAGCGTTCACAAAAGCTTGCGCTCACGCTGCGATGAAATTCATTTTCCTGCATTAACGGCTCGGCAAGTATTGCGTCGCTCACAATCAATACTCAATCAAGAAGGATTGTCTTTGCCAGACTCACAAGTATTGCACTACTTGGAACAAATTGAGCACTTTGGTGATTTACGAAAATACTTCGCCAAGCTTGATGAGATTCTTTTGCTATCACGCATGGGTGCGATTCTTCCACCAACTCCTGCTATAGCAAGTAAGCCAAGAGTCAGATTCTCAGTTGTTTAACTAAACCATCAAGCGTCTATGTGCTAGACGCTTGATCCCTAACTTAATACTTAATCAATTTATAAAGGACTACAAAATGAAAAACTTATATTCAAACAATGTTCCCAATACGTGCGCAGGCGCCAAGGTTAGCCAAATAAAGAGAGTGCAAGATGTTTTTGCTATTGAAGTTAAAAATGCCAAGTATCGTGGCACTACATTTAGCGGGATTCTTGAGCTAACGAATGGCTCAGATAGTATTCGAAAATTTAAGGGTGCTTATCGCGCTAATGCGAAGCTAGCTTGGTTTGGTCAAGAACTTAAAAAGCACAATCCCTTTATTAACCTTAGTGGCGCCGAAGTAATGCTATTGCCAAGCTATTCAGGCGATGTTGTTGCCTCCTTGGGATAGGGGGGTGAGTATGCAATTGCCCACACCAAGCTGGCAAGCAAAGCCATTAACTAAAAATCAAGCAGCTAAGTTGTTTCAAGAGCTATTAATTGATCAAGAAATTCGCAGCCTTACTAATGAAGAGCAATATTGGTTTGATCAATATCTTATATTCCTTCGAGGATCATGCCAATTTCCCAGCATTCATCATAGGGGTTAACTTCGAATAATGTCGCTCAATCATACCAACACTGGTGCCCATTTGCCTGGCTAATGTGTGTATATCAACACCACTAGCTAGTGCAAATGTGGCATAAGTATGGCGCAGGCTATACAGCGTTCTATTCTGACCGCCGCCATCTAATCGCATATTGCTGCGAACCATTAAGTTACGAAAGATATTTTCCATATTGCTAATTTGCTCACCTGTTGGCAAACGAAATATCAAACGATCAACCTTAGCTTCAATCACCGCATTTAATCCTGAATATGGCAAATCTTGCCACTTCAAAATTCCCTCCAAAACCTTGACCACCCTATTCTTAGCTATTAAGTAGCGCGGGCCCGTCTTGCCTGACACCCAAATTCTTAAGTATTTCTTATTGCCAATCCAATGCCATTGCAAATGCTTCCAGCGTAGTGGTAATGCTTCTGTTCCATGACGAACACCAGTATTGACTAAGAACTCGATATAGAAAGAACATAGTGTTCGCATCATTGCTGTTCTATTTGTATAAGAACTCTTTTGCCAAGTTTCCGTGTAACTTAGTAACTCTTTGATTTCTTCCGCGGTAAAAGCAGGGCGGGGCTGGCTTTTCTTTCCCTTGCTATCTAGCAGCGGGACAGATTGGTTATGCCCAATATGGCCACGATCTCTTGCTAGGTTAATTACACGAATATAGGCACTGGCGTGATTGCGCTTAGTGCTCGCCATGGGAATCTTGCCCATCTCACTAATACGCCAACCCTCAAAGTCAGCAAGCAACTCTACTGTGATCTTACCCACCTCATATTGCCCAAAGAAGGGAATCAGATATTTATTAATGGCAAAGATGTAGTCCCGATAAGTTCGCTTGCCTGTCTTGTTATGGGTAGCTTGTGCCATATTGGCAATCTCATCTAAAGCCACTTGCTTAAAGGTTTTGGTGACCACAGATAAACCAGCGCCAACCTTAACTTTGACTGTTTCGTAAATGGCAATAGCTTGGGTTTGGGCGCTATTGATATCTTCTGTAGCAGTAGAGGCGGTATGCCATTGCCCTGTAGGCAACTTAAAGCGGCAATGCCAGTTCGCGCTAGTGGGGCGCTTGAAGAGAGTTAGCTCGCCCCGTAACAATTGGATTGTTTTGGCTGGACTGAGGTTTAAATTACCAGAGAAGAAATATTGTAAGTTTTGCAAGTCTAGCGTCTAGTTACGGGGCGCTTACAAGCTTAATTTCAAATTAGGATTTGGACTACCGATTATTAAAAGCTGTAGTAGGATAGTTTCATGTCCGAGATATCACAACTAATCGAAAAACTCATTGCATTTAGAGATGCTCGTGATTGGAAGCAGTTTCACAATCCAAAAGATCTCGCGATTGCACTATCTATTGAATCCGCAGAATTACTAGAAACATTCCTATGGAAACCATCAGACCAAGCCTCCATCGAAAAAATTAAGGAGGAGCTGGCTGATGTTTTCGCATACGCCTTCTTGCTCGCGCATGAGTGTAAGCTAGATGTTGCTGAAATCTTGTCCGCCAAGCTTGAGACAAATGCTCTTAAATATCCAATCGATAAAGCAAAAGGTAGCGCCCAAAAATATAGCGAACTCTGAGGGCGCTTGGTGCATTTCTCCCAAAGCTAATTTATGCGTTAGGAAGTTATAATTTGTAATATGACAAGCCCAAAGCAAAGCACAAAAAATAAAAAAGCTAAAGATTCCAAGATAAGGGTATTCGAAGCATTCGCCGGTTATGGAGGCGCCTCTTTTGCCCTAAAAAGAGCAAAAATAACGCATCAAACAATTGGGTTTTCAGAATTCGATAAATTCGCAATTGAGCTTTATGAAAAGAATCATCCCGGTGTGCCAGGCTATGGTGACATAACTAAAATTGATCCCAAAACTATTCCTGATTTTGATCTTTTTACAGGCGGCTTTCCTTGCCAACCTTTTTCGCAGGTTGGTTTAGGCCAAGGGGAACAGGACACTAGAGGAACCTTATTCCACGACATCATTAGGATTTGCAGTGTGAAAAGGCCAAAACATATTCTTCTTGAAAATGTTCGCGGTCTGAAAACAAATAGGCATGGAAAAACTTTTGAAACCATCGTAAAAAAACTTACCAGCCTTGGGTATGATGTTGTAGCCGAGTTACTAAACTCAAAAGATTATGGCATTCCACAGAACCGAGACAGGCTTTGGATTTATGCCTATCACGGACAGTTGCCACTAGACTTCAATCTAGTTCCCCCCAAAGAAAAACTGAAGGTATTTTTTAAAGATCTTCTTGATGAAAATCCAGAGGAAAAGCTTTTCAAAACACCTGAGCAAATAGAGAGACTACAAGAGTTATATGGGCTAGACTTTATTGTCAAAGAGCCCTCATGTGCTGATTTTTATAATAGAAACATTCGCAAAGATGGAATCAGCATCACAATACTGGAGCCACATCATAATAAAATGAGGGTGGTGCACCCACCCAAAGGAAAAAAGTTATTGGTTAGAAATTATTCAGTAGCCGAGCATTTTCGTTTGATGGGATTCAAGGATGGTGAAATTGATTTCCACAACCAATCCTATCAACAATTATGCAAAAGAGCGGCTAATGGCTGGGATATCAACCTAGCCTCACGCATCTTTAAGCAAATATTTAAACAAGTAGAGCTATAACCCCAAAAGCTCTATGGCTCGCCCATATACCTTTACACCATTGACGGACTCTTTAACAGGAAGCGGATTGGAACCACCTGTTAACAAAGTTAATGCATCCTTGCTATACATGTTGAATCGCACCTGTCGATAGTGTCCAATACCATCGTTTCGGATCTCAATTTCTACAATGTTTTTTGACTTTCCATTTGCCTTAAGATAACAAAGCAACGTTTTTTGGGCGGCTACATTGTAATCCTCAGGAACATTGCCGGCCCTTGATACATCAGGAAACAATTGTTCTGACAATATAGTTAAAACATCTTCTTTGGCAAAAACTTTAAAAAAATCATCCTTCTTAAATGTGGTGTCTTTTATAGCCAAGAATGAAACTTCTTCATTATTAAAAAGAGCCTCGCCAAGAAATTGATATAAAGTATTTTTATCCTTAAGGATATCTCGAACAGAAGCTGTTGATTGCGCTAGCCGCTCTTTTGCCTCGATATATGCATTAGCACCCAGAGCATTAATTACTAAATTATTAGGCAGAAGTTTTGCTTTTACCCTTCCATGCTCTTCTACATATGCTTCTTTAAACTCTATGCACCTGATACGGTCCCTAAAATACTGCTGCGCATCTTTAATAAAAGCATCCAAGCATGGTTGCAAGACTTTGAGGTGGCGACTTGCAGCAATTCTGTCAAAGCCATAAAGAAATACTTGCCATTTGTTTCCACTCTTTACCGAGTAAAGATTTCCATTTTTGTCTTTAACGTCGCCTTTTTGAGTCCCGCTTATCGCAACCCCTTCAATCAATGCAGCAAAATCACCCTCTCTTTCATGCCCGCCTAATTTTTTTTCTCTAGAAATTTGACTTGATGGAGCTCGCCTTCGATTGATTGCCATTGAATTTCACTTTTTATATTGAAGCAGGTTTAAATAATTTTCTTCGCTGCATTTTTTACGGCCGCCGTAATTGGGAGATTCCACTTGTTCTCAGGCGGCTTCATTTTTCTAAATTGAATAAACTGATCCCATGTCAATTCATAAATTGAGTCAAGCGTGTAATCTTTATTAAATCTAACAAGTATCAAATATTCGAAATAGACTTTGCCATCCACCTCAGTTGGCAGGCTAGCAAATACGCCCGTCCCATTACCTGATGTTGCTTTAATGGCATATCTCTCGCCCTTATGGCTTGTGGCATCAATATTCTTTGTGCTCTTTAGATTTAGTTGCAGCTTTGGAAGTTTTGGATTTGAGTTGTAGGCATTTGCCGCAAGGTGCTCACCTAACTCACCTATTAAGTTATTGGTGCGAATGATTCCCCTTACTTTGAGCTCTTTTAATATCGACGGATACAACTCGATAATCTCTGAATCAGTTAGTTCTGAAAGTTGGAATGGAATCGGCATTTGATGATTCTATCCCTAGCCCTTCAAATACGCCCAAATTTAGGCACTTTTGGAATAAAAGTGATTTTTTAGCTAGCTCATTCTATGAGCCCTTTGCCACTTAATCTATTCAAATACCAATTTAGAGGAGAGTGTCATGAGATATCTAATCACTATATTTCTGCTTGCCCAAGCAGCCTTATACGCACAAAAGAGCTTTGCCCAAACTACAAACTTGGATAACTCGCCCTACAACATGCAAAACAGTCCATACAACATGGAAAACTCTCCCAACAATATGCGCAATAGTCCATACAACATGGATAACAGCGCCTATAACGCTAGTGCTAAGAATGGGGTTTATGACAATTCTGGCAATCGAATCGGCTATGAAGTTAAAGCCCCAAGTGGTGTTACAAACTATTTTGATAACGCGGGAAATCGTATTGGTTACACCCCTTCTAAGCGATAGCGCCATGATTTCCAGCGCAATCATCCTTAGCATCTTGGTTCCTTTGCAAATTTCTCTTAAAAATCCTAGGTTTGAACCTTTTATTGTCAAAGCAACAATTGATACAGCGGTTCTGGCTGGCTTTCCAGCATCTAAGGCAGCAAGAAAATATGCTCTACAGTTGCAAAAGCCTGATTTCATAATGACAGAAGCATATTTGGCAGTTGAGCCAGTCGAGTGGAGAAGGCTCTACTTTAGAAAACTATTTTCCTAATTCACATCTAAGAAGAAACCAATAGGCTCATTTAATGAGCTAGTGCAGTAAGATTCAAGAATCATCGCCAAATAGAAAGACATCATGGGTGACATGGAGCGACTCCACAAAATCAAATACATGATTCAAGCTCGGCATTGTGTGCCGCTTGAAGACTTCTTGGGCGAATTAGAGATATCTAAAGCAACCTTCAAGCGAGATCTTGAATATCTGCGTAGCAGAATGAATGCCTCCATCATCTATGACCGCTTCAAAGGCGGCTACTGTTTTGATGGACACTTTATTGGCGAAAAGATTGAACTACCAGGCCTCTGGTTTTCCGAAAAGGAGGCTACAGCACTTGTTCTTATGCAGCACCTTCTATCGGGCCTAGATAAAGGGGGTTTAATTGAACCCCATATTGCACCTCTCACCTCAATCATTGATGGCATCTTAGGCCAAAGCAATACGCCAGCCAAAGAACTACGTAAGAGATTAAAAGTATTTGGCATGTCTGCTCGCAAAAGCTCTATTGAAAACTTTGAAGAAATTGGTAGTGCACTTTTAAAACGATATCGCCTAAAAATCACTTACTATGCCCGCGGCACCAATGAAACTACCGAGCGAGAAATAGCGCCCCAACGGCTTATTTTTTATAGGGATAACTGGTATCTAGATGCTTACTGCCATTTACGAAAAGACTTGAGAAGCTTTGCTCTTGATGGCATTAGCAAAGTAATCATCACCAATGTAAAGTCAGAGGAGATTTCCGAAAGACAACTACATGAACACTTTGCTGAGAGTTATGGGATCTTCTCTGGCAAAGCCAATCAGAGGGCTAAGTTAAAGTTCTCTCCCGAAAAGGCAAGGTGGGTAAGTAGCGAAACATGGCATGGCCAGCAAGTTGGCTCTTTTGATAAAGATGGCAATTACCTTTTAGAGTTTGACTATAACCAGGATCCAGAGCTTGTTATGGATATATTGAAATACGGATCGGGCGTTGAAGTCTTGGCGCCAGCAAGTTTACGCAAGCGGGTTAAAGATGAGCTAACAAAGGCTCTTAATAATTACTAAGGGGTATTGAAATGCTTGGTTGGGAAATATATATAAATCGGAAACCTTTTGATACCAGCGGATGCATTCATGAGAATCGGCTCAAGGACAATAGCTTATTGGCCAATTGGCAAACTGGAATAGATGGTTGCAGTTGGGTTGAAAAGCTAGTCGAGCAAGGTAAAGCAAAATTTCTGGGCTCTTATGGGGGTTATCCCCGCAGTTACTCCGCTAAGGCAGAATATGTAATTCCGTTAGTGATGTCATTGAAATCCAAGACTGAAGGGCCCACTGTAGTGGGAGAAGATTACGCATATATTGGCGGCTTCAATTCTGACATTGAATTATTTCTCGATCGTATAGCGGCCTGCCCACTTAATGAGGAACTATCTATTGAGGCGTGGGATCAGTCCTAAAATGAGAGAACCCTCAAAACTTTTAACAAAAGAGCCTCCAAGACAAATCATCTTTGAGGACTTCAAAATAGACTTGCCAATTAACGGCGGCTGGGGCTATGACTTTGATACCGCCTGCGTCATTGATAAAAATGATTCAATCGTGATCAAAGGAATTCCATTTGATGGTGTTGAGGTGGAATATATCTTCGTTGAAAAACGTATCTACGAAGAGATGATTATCTTTAGAGAAGCCCATGAAAAGTATGCGGGAATTAGATGGGATCTCGACAATCAAGAACTTTTATTTGATAACGAAAAACCATATGACAAGCTGGTCTTCAACATCGTAGGATTTTCAGATGCTGTTTGGGATGAACTTACAACTCGTTTTGAAGAAATTCAAAAAAGTGGAAAGCTAGAACTTATAGATGAATTAAACGCCTACAGAGAATCTAAGGCCTACCGCTTTACTAAAGAATTCTTTTTTGATATTTCAAGTTTTTATGGCCAATAAAGAACGTTCATTTATCTATTCTTTGGTTTTGTATATAGGCTTATGCCTATATTCTTATTACTATAAAAAGTATGAGTTGCCTTTATTGCCCGAGCCAACGAATGACATTGATTGGCACCTTAGAGGGATTACCTATCAGCTATCTTTTGTATTCAACCTCATCCTAGCTTTGCTGTTTTACTTGTTATTGAAATTTATCAGTTTCATTGGTTGTCTCTTAAAGCGGCATTTGTAGCATCCAAAAATTCTCAGGCTCACTATTTGAGCCTGTTAGTCCCGATAATTTAACCAAAGGACTTCTTTTGTTAATTAAGGGGGTGATATGCGAGATTACACATATATCGGGGGTGCCCGATTTTCTATTGCTAATTTATTTCGTAGCCAAAGGTTTGACATTGATAGGCTCGACATGAGCTGGGTGGATGGTGAAAAACCAAGCTTTTCTAGAGGCTTAAGGATTGTGGATAACGAAGAGTCAAATACGATAACTGTGGATGGGGACGATGCAGATAATCTCATTTACAGCCTCACATACATCTTTAGCAAAGAGGATGGGATTGATGCCTTTAGAACTACGATCGACGCTTACCTCACGGCCGCACTAGCCACTCAGGAATTCCTGGTGTCAAATCAGAAAAAAGATGCCGTGGGAAAGCCTGAGGCCTCAGAGGCAGTAATGCATTAGCTTTTTTAATGGGCAGATTCAATTCAAACTGCTTTGCCCCACAATCCTTTAAATCAAGCGTCCCGTAACTAGACGCTGAATAAATTGTTCCATTTAGAACAGACAATAAGCGACCCTCTATTCATCCATCCCCGTAGAATCAAGGTATGAGAGCAGAAGATATTGGAACCATTTGCCCAGCCTGCGGAAAAGCTAACGACTGCCAAATCGCTGGCAACAAGAAATGCTGGTGCTTTGATATGCCAGTTGATAAGCTAAAACTTGAACAAGCACTTAAAGACAAATCAAAAGATCAATGCTTGTGTAAGAACTGTTTGAAGAAGTTAAGCGTCTAACTATAACTCTGCATCCAGACGTATTTCAAAACCCCCAGGAGGGTTGGTGGGGTTCTCATTTGCATCAACAAATTGAAGACGAAACTGATTTGTTGTGCCCATATACCT
>TBL_comb47_HYPODRAFT_10004889_pt1 | contig 15230 bp, 13 predicted proteins | sample TroBogypolimnion_40_FD_10682 | JGI IMG/M metagenome (IMG submission 10682)
GCGGGCATTTTCGATCGCTACGTCGCGTCGCTCACGTTGGACCGGCGCGCGCGCGCGGAGGCCCGGCGGCTAGTCGTCGCGGGCAAGCCGGTGCATCACCGGAAGCACCACGACGCCACGGCGGTGCATGACCTGGTGCACAGTTTGTTCCTCGTGCCGGGCGCCGGGCCGCATCCGGGGCTGCCGGGCAATTATCTTTACGGCTCGCTTTACGAGACGGGTCATGCAGCGACGCCCTGGGCGATCAACGTGCACGACAGCGACGACGGTGCGGCGGTGTTTGAGGCGGCCGACCTGCCCGCGGCACTGGCGAAGCTGGAGGAAGTGCTGGCGAGTGCGCCGTTCACGATGAGCGAGCTGGTGGCGCTGGAGTTCCGGATGGTGTGAAGCCGGAGGGGGACGGTTTTTGGGAGGGGGAAGCCAGGAAGGCAGGAACCTGAGGTGAGAGTCGGTCTCCGACCAACGCCAGTCGTCGGGGGGGAGGGGGATCGACGACCACCGTGGATTGGTTTTTGGCCCGAAAGCAGTCCTCCGTTCCTGCCTTCCTGGCTTCCCCCTAAGAATCGGTTTCCTGCTCCGGTTTTCTGAATCGCTTGGGGCGCTGCGAACGGTCTAGACCTGAGGGCGCATGGCCTCGTCCCCGATGAAATCCTTCCACGCGGACCGGTTGCCGGTGCGTATCTTTGCCACGCTTCCGGAACTCGCAGCTTCGGCGGCTGACGATGCGGCGGCCGTCCTGATCGCGGCGATCGCGGCTCGCGGACGCGCCCGGGCGATCATCGCGACGGGAAATTCGCAGGACCAATTTTTGGGGCAACTCGTCGAACGCCCCGGCATCGCCTGGTCGAAGGTGGAGCTGTTCCACATGGACGAGTATCTCGGGATGCCGATCACGCACCCGGCGTCGTTTCGGCGTTACTTGAAGCAGAAGGTTTTCGACCGCGTGAAGCCGGGCGCGGCGCACTACCTCGAGGGCGATGCCCTCGAGCCGCTCAAGGCCATGCGCGACTATGCCGCGGCGTTGGCGTCCGCGCCCGTCGATCTCTGCTGCCTCGGGATCGGCGAGAATGGACACCTCGCCTTCAACGACCCGCCGGTGGCGGACTTTGCCGATCCGGAAATGATCAAGCTCGTGAAGCTCGACGAAAAATGCCGCCGCCAGCAGGTGGGCGAAGGGCATTTTCCGAATCTCGACGCCGTGCCCGCGTATGCGATCACGCTGACGATCCCTGCGCTCTGCCGCGTCGGGCGGATGATTGCCGTCGTGCCGGAGAGGCGCAAAGCCGAGGCGGTGAAGGCGTCGCTCGAAGGGCCGGTCACGACGGCGTGCCCGGGAAGCTTCCTGCAAAAGCAGGCGCATGCGGTGCTCTATCTCGACGTCGAGTCGGCGTCGCTGCTGGGGTGCTGAGACATGTTGCCCGCGAATGGCGCGAATGAACGCGAATCACTGAGGATGAAATCTCCGGACGCTCAAAGCTCTCCCACGATTCGCGGTGATTCGTGGGCAACGGTTTTTGCCCCATGAACCCGATTGAGGCGATTGACTACCAGACAGGTGAAGCGGTTCGGCTGGAGTGCGCCGACGGAAAGATCCAAGCGCTCGAACCGTTGAGCGGGGCCGCAGCGGCGGGGCTGCCCCTGTTGCTGCCGCCGCTGGTGGACATCCAAGTCAACGGGTTTGCCGGCGTGGATTTTCAGAACGACGGCTGCACGCGCGCCGACGTCGAGCGTGCGGCGAACGGCTTGGCGGCGGCGGCGTGCAGCCGGTTCCTGCTCACGCTCATCACGGACCGCTGGGACCGGCTGCTGGCGCGGTTGAAACATTTTCGCGCGCTGCGGGCCGCGTCGCCGTTGCTGCAGCGCCGCATTGCCGGCTGGCACCTGGAAGGTCCGTTCATGAGCCCGGTGCCGGGCTTTCACGGGGCGCACCCGCCGGAATTCATGATTGCGCCGACGGCGGAGCGGTTGCGGGAGATCAAGGCGGTCACGGGCGACGATCCGGTGCTGCTCACGCTGGCGCCGGAATGGCCGGAGGCGCCGGGGGCGATCCGGTGTGCGCGCGAACTCGGGTTTCATGTCTGGCTCGGCCACAGCGATGCGACGGTGGCGCAGTTGGCGGCGGCGGTGGCGGCGGGCGCGGAGGGTTACACGCATCTGGGCAATGGGTGTCCGCCGACGTGGGACCGGCACGACAACATCGTCTTCCGGGTGCTCGATGACGCTGCGCTGCGTGTCAGCATCATCCCGGATCGGATTCACGTGTCGCCGCTCCTCTTCCGGTTGTTCCATCGTGTGCTGGACCCGGCGCGCATCTGCTACACGACCGACGCCATCTCGGCGGGTGGGGCGGGGCCGGGTGTTTTTCCGCTCGCCGGGATGAAAGTGGAAGTGGGCGCTGACGGCGTCGTTCGCCAGCCGGGCAAGCAGAACTACGCCGGCTCGAGCCTCGCGCCGCTCGAAGGCGTGCGGCGCGCGGCGGCGATGCTGGGGCGTCCGCCGCAGGCCGTGTGGGACTTTTTCTCGGCGCAACCGGCGAAATTTGTGGGGCTGCCGCCGGCGTTGGTGGCTGGGGCGCCGGCGGATTTTTGCCTGCTCCGGAAGAACGCGGGCGGCGCGCGTGTGGAGATTCACTTTGCCGGCGAGGCGAAGCGTGAGGTCACCTGGGCGGCGGAATAGAAATTCACAATTACGGATGACCCTCATGAAACCTTCCTCACCCAACATGATCGGCGCGTATGGCGAATGGGCGGCGTCGCTGATGGCGGGCGGGCCGCGTCCGCTGTCGCTGCAGGATTGTCCCGCGGGGGAATTCGCCGCGCGGAAGGTCGCCGCGCGCGCCCGCACCTTGGTCTGCATGGCCGCGCCGCCGAAGCCCGAGGGCATCACGGCGAAGACCGTCCGCAGCTGGACGCACGACGGTTTGGCGGTGGAGGAGATTTCCTGGCAGCTGCCCTACGGTCCGCCGACGGCGGCGTGGGTCCTCAAACCCGCCGGCGCGACGGGCCGGCTGCCGGCCGTGCTGGCGTTGCATGACCACGGGCGGTTCAAATTTTGGGGCAAGGAGAAGATCGCGCAGACAGGTGCGGCGGTGCACCCGCTCGTGGTGCAACACCGCGCCGAAGCCTACGAAGGGCTGGCCTGGGCCAACGAACTGGCGCATCGCGGCTACGTCGTGCTGGTGCACGACGCGTTTGCGTTCGGCAGCCGGAAGGTGCGGCTGGCCGACGTGCCGGCGGTGCTGCACGGGAAGCTGAAGGATGACACCGATGAGTCGTCCGCCGGCATCGCGGCCTACAACGACTGGGCGGCGGACCACGAGCATGTGATGGCGAAGTCGCTGTTTAGCGCGGGTACGACCTGGCCGGGAGTGTTTGCGAATGAGGACCGCGTCGCGCTCGACGTGCTCTGTGCGCGCGCTGACGTGGACCCGGCGCGCGTGGGCTGCGGCGGGCTTTCCGGCGGCGGACTGCGCACAGTGTTCCTCGCGGGGCTGGACGATCGCATCCGCTGCACGGTCTGTGTGGGCATGATGACGACTTGGCGGGACTTTCTGCTGAACAAGAGTTGGACGCACACCTGGATGTGTTTTGTGCCGCTGCTGCCGCGCGACGTCGACTATCCGGAGATCATGGGGCTGCGCGCGCCGCTGCCGACGCTGGTGCTCAACACCCGCGACGATCCTTTCTTCACGTTGACCGAGATGCAGCGCGCCGACGCCATGCTCGCGAAAATTTATGCGTCGAGCGGCGAGCCGGGGAGTTATCGCTGCTCCTGGTATCCGGGCGACCACCAGTTCAACCGCGCCATGCAGGCGGAGGCGTTCGAGTGGTTCGGGCGCTGGCTGGGATAAGGAGCGGAGGTGCGGTCACGCAAAGCCGCAGAGGCGCAAAGATTCGAACCTTGGCGGCTTCGCGGCTTGGCGTGGGCAGACTCAGCTCAGCTGTCGTCGCGGCCGAGCGGGGAGCTGCGGATCGACGTATCCTGCTCGCTTTTACCGTTTTCCAAATCGTCGCGCAGTTCGCGCAGTTTGTCGGCTTCGCGATCCGCTTGGGCCGGGGTGAGTTTCAGAGGGCGCGTGGACTTGGGCGTCACCGGACGAACAGGCAGAACTTTCTTGGTCTTCATGGGAAAAGAGATTTCCCGATATAGACCCCGCGCGGGCGGCGAGTTCGCCGCCCGCGCCCCTCCGAAATGGCATAGCCGTCGGGGGATGGTGGTAGCTACGAGCGTGAGCGAGTGGCAGTCCGGCGATCCACTCGCTCACGCTCGTAGCTACGACAACCCTCCCAGCGTCGGCTCAGGCGATCCAGCGGGCGATGGCGACCGCGGCGCCGATGGTGAGTTCGTGACGGCGAGTAACCGATTAACCTCCCAAACGTCTCCGAGGGCAGATACCCTGGAAAGACAACCCGGCGAATTGGAAGCGCCGATTCACCCCCACTCCCATGAAACGACTGCTCATGGCATTTTTGCTGGCCGCGGCCGCCACCGCCGCGGCGCAGGATCTGCCGACCGAGATCAAACTCACGAACGGTTTTGTGATGAAGGATTGCACGATCGTGCGCTGGGACACCGACCAAATCACGGTCAAGTATGCCGGCGGCACCGTGCCGGTCCGATTCGAAAACATCGACGCGTCGGATCGGGTATTGATCGAGACCGCCAAGGCGGAGGCCCTGGAGAAACAGCACCGCGAGGACGAGAAGGCGGCGAAGGCGCTGGCGGTGGTCGAGCACAAGCAGGACGTCCACGACCAGCGCGATGCCCGGAAACAGGCCGAGCTCGACCGGAAAAGCGCGGCGATCGCCGCGGGTCTCGCGGAGCACCGGTTGGTTGCCGGCATGACGATGGAGCAGGTGCGCTCGATGTTTGGCCCGCCGTTGCGGTCCTCATCGCTCACGAACGTCGCGGCCAGCGAGTGGTGGATCTATCCCGGTCTCGGCCGGGACGGCAACGGTGTGCCGACCAACCTGCAGATCCATTTCAAGGCGGGCATCGTGACGCGTTGGAACAACACGCAGCGATAATCCGCCTGCAGCAGAACTGCGGTCGCGATGGGCGTGGCGGCGAGTTCGCCGTCACGCCCCTCCGAAATGGCAGAGCCGTCGTGGGGCAGTGGTAGCTACGAGCGTGAGCGAGTGGCACTCAGGCGATCCACTCGCTCACGCTCGTAGCTACGACGACCCGCCCGCAGGGCTCAGGCGATCCAGCGGGCGATGGCGAACGCGGCGGCGGCGGCGAGGCCGCCGATCAGCATGGTCTGCACGGCGCCGCGCACGACGGGCGCACCGGTGAACCGGGACTTTACGCCGCCGAACACGGCGAGGGCAAACAAGGTGACGCCGGCGGAGAGCGCGAGGGCCTGATGGACATCGGGCTGGATAAAATAGGCGGTGAGGGGAATGATGCCGCCGATGATGTAGGCGCAGGCGATGGTCAGGGCACTCCGCCAGGCGCGGCCGACCTCGGGCTTTTCCAGGCCGAGTTCGAAGCGCATCATGAACGTCACCCAGTCCTTGGGCCGCTCCCGCAGCGAGGCGACGACGGTGGCGGACTCCTCATCCGTCAGGCCGTAGGTGCGGAAAATGTCGCGGACCTCCTGCGCCTCCGCCTCGGGGATGCGGATGATCTCCTCCTCCTCGCGCTTCTGCTCGGCGTCGTAGTGTTCGGCATCGCCGCGCGCCGCGAGATAACCACCGAGTCCCATGGCGATGGAGCCCGCCGCGATTTCGGCGAAGCCGGCCGTGATGATGAGATGCGTCTGGGAAATCGCACCCGTGAGGCCGGCGGCCAGGGCGAAGGGAACGGTGAGGCCGTCCGACATGCCGATGACGATATCGCGCACAACGGCGCCGGCGGTGAAGTGATGTTCGACGTGGGCAGGAGGCATAAAGAGAGGGCGGTTAAAGCGACGGCGGACGAAGCCTATCAAGTTTCGGGGTGAATGGACAGTGTCAGTCTCGGGGCCGGGCCGGTCGCGTCCAGCGGCAGTGAAACGACGAGGCGGCCCTCGGAGGGTTCGGCATGGCCGTCGGAGGAATACGGATTATGCGGCAGCACCGGGCAGGTGACCTGCGCCACGGTGGGGAGGGTCAGCTGCCAATTGTGGTGTCCGATGCTCGTCATGCCGGACTTCTGCCACTGGGTGGTGGCGGCGATTTCCGCGTGCGAGCCGTCGGAGAACGTGACGGGGCTTTCGGGATACGGGAGGAACGTGAGGTGGATCGCGGCGGGACGGCCGTCGGGGGCGGCTTGGACGAGCCTCGCTTCGAGGCGGAGCGTGCGGTCGGAGAGGATTTCGCAGGAAAGGTCGGCGATGGCGCCGGCGGCGGTGATGCGCTGGGTCCAGCGGTTTGGGGCGGACTCGATGATCTCGCAGTGGTCGGGCGTGTAGGACAGCGGCACGTCGGGGGCGAGGTTGGTCTCGCGCTTGGCGCCGATGGGCGTGAGGAGCTTCGTGTCGCCGACGGTCAGCGTGCTCCAGAGCGGTTGCAGCTTGGTGTTGCCGCCGCCGAGGATGAGACCGGAGTCGCGGTGATAAATGCTGAGGAGGTTCTGTCGGTCCTGGATGAAGCGGTTGGGCGTGCGCGCGCAGCAGTAGGCGGAAAAGCTGAGCAGCCAGGGGTCCTCGCGGGCGATGAGGGCGTCGGCGCCCATGCGGTGACGGCGATCGGGCGCACTGGTGAATGTGAAGCCGGCGTCGTCCTTCGGCAGGAAGAGGTAAAGGAATTCCGCGGAGTCCAGCTCGGCGGGATCGCGCTGGGCCACGATCGGCCATTGATGGGCGAGCAAGGCGCGGCCGGCGTCGGTGGTGTAGAGGCCGGGGTGGATGGCGATGCCGGTGGGCTGGTAGCGCACCTTGCCGGAGGCGTCGTGGGTCGCCTTGACCGGGGAGGACGGGTTGCGCTCATCCACGGTCTCGATCGCGGTGCCGTCCGGATAGGTGTAATTGAGATGGTAGACATTGCCACGTTCCAGGGCGGGCAGCACGGCCTCGTCGCCGCTCAGGGCGTGGTAGATGCTGATGGCCTCGACGTAGACGCGGTTGTAGAGCACGACCGGGCCGCGGTGCTCGGTCCACCAACCGTAGGGAGACTGGGCGGCGGCGACGAGCTGCATGAAGTCGCGGGCCTGCTTTTCCCACTCGGGCCGGCCGAACTGGCGTCCGGCGATGAAGAGGCCGGCGGCGTGGTGGCAGGGGATGTTGTGGATCCACGGGCGGACCTCGCCCGGCTGGAGCGGCGGCGCGCCGGTCAGCGGTCCGGGGTAGATGTTGCTGCGGGAGGAGAGCTCGGTCGCGGCGATGCCGGTGTAGCCGAGCTTCAAGCCCTCGGCCCAGACCTCGCGGTCGGCGGGGGCGAGCTCGGACGCCAGGAGCTGGTAGGTGATCATCCAGCGCAGATACGTCCACGGCATGAAGATCGGACCCCAGTTGGAGCCGTCCTTCTTGTCGAAGGGCCACATGCCCTTGGCGTCCTGGCGGGTGCGCAGGAAGCGCCCGGCGGCGGCGATGTGGGCGAGCAGCGCCGGGTCGCGGTGGTGCGGCCTGCCCTCGCAGAGGTAGAGCAATGCGAGGGTAAGGATGCTGTTTTGGTCACCCACGATCCAAGGCTCGGTGCCGAACTGGCCGCTGGGGCGGGCGTGCTCGAGGATGCCGGGGAGCTTGGCCTCGAGGGCGCGCAGCAGGTAGGCGCGAAACGCCGCGCGGGTGACGGGGGCGGGGAGGGGCATGGGTGAGGAAGGGACGGACGCCCCGCGCAACAGCCGCGGGACGAGCAGGGAGGCGGAGGCGAGGACGGAGGCGTTCCGGACGAATTCGCGGCGGGTGGGGAAGTTCATCGCGGGAAGGTGAGGAGGAGACTAGGTCGTGGGCTGGAGTTGGCTATGGCCAAATCTTTTGGTCACGCAAAGCCGCAAAGGCGCAAAGGTCCGGACCTTGGCGGCTTGGCGGCTTTGCGTGAAAAAACTCCGGAGCTTGAGGCCTCTCCCATGTCCAGCTTCGCTCCTTCGCTTCACCTCGTATGCCCCCTTCCGCCCCAGCCGATGATCCCGCCTTTGACCAGTTGCGGGGGCGCGTCGCGTATTTGCTGGAGCATGCGCGCCGGCCGCATCCGCTGGGGCTGACGTCCTACACGCCGGCGGCGTTTGGTGCGGAGTATCCGGCGCTGTATCTGCGGGATTTCACCTACATGGCGGAGTCGGCCCCGGAGTTTGTGCCCGCAGAGCACGTGCGCGCGGTGATCGCGCTGTTTGCCAAGCACCTCTCGCCGGAAGGCCTGTGCCCGGAACGCATCACGAACGAAGGCGAAGTGATCTACGTCTGCCACGGGGGGCGTCAGGCGGCGGACTCGGCGCTGTTCTTCGCGAAACTCGTTCGCGCCCACGCCCGCAACGGCGGCGAGCGCGCCTTTCTCGAGACGATTTTCCCGGCGCTGGAGCGCGCGTTTGGCACGGTGCCGGTGGAGGCGGCGACGGGGTTGGTGTGGATTGACCCGGCGGCGCCGCACACGGCATACGGCTTCACCGACACCATCGCGATCACCGGGCGACACCTGTATTGCTCGCTGCTGCGCTTCGAGGCGGCGGGGATCCTGGCCGAGCTCGCGACCCAGCTCGGGCGGCGCGACGCGGCGGAGCGCCATGCTGCCGAGGCGGCACGGATCAAGGCCAGCCTCGAGCACCTGTGGTCGCCGGAGCACGGACTGTACCTGGCGGGCTCGCAGGATTGCCGGCAGGCGGACGTGTGGGGTTCGGCGTATGCGCTGGCGATCGGCGCGACGGATGCGTCGCGGCGTCGCGTCGTGGCGGAGACGCTCTACGCGCAGCGCGGGAAATTCCTGCTGCGCGCGCAAGTGCGGCACCTGCTGCTGCCGGAATTCTGGCAGCGCCGGGTGGTTGTGGCGGAGTGGACGGAGCCCGGGACGTTCCAGAACGGCCCGTATTGGGGCACGGCGACAGGGTGGGTGGCGGAGGCCTTTGAGACCCTGGAACCCGGCCGCGGCATCGCGCTGCTGCGCGAACTCGCCGCTGACATCGCCGCGCACGGCGTGTGGGAGTGCATCGGCCCCGACGGCTACGCGCGCGTGGCCAACAACGTCTCCTCCGCGTGTTTGCCGTATGCGTCGTGGAAGAAGCTTCGGGCGGGCGGGAAGCTTTAGGCGGTAAGCGGAAGGCACGGGAACGGGTGTCACGCAAAGCCGCAGAGGCGCAAAGGATCGGAGCTTGGCGGCTTCGCGGCTTTGCGTGAGAGATATTCCGTGGGCAGCGAAATGGCCCGCGACCATCCGAAAACCAACCGACGCGCCACGCGATCCGCCCGGCGAGCCGCGCGACGCGTCATTCCGTGATCCCCAGACAGGTCTGGGGCCGAAGTACTATCCCTTCCACTTTCTCGGCAACGGCTGGGACCGGCTGGTGCGCTCGGAGCATGACAACTCGCAGGTGGTGCGTTGGATCGTGCGGGAGCGTGGCGTCACGCTCCACGGCCCGCCGCCCTCCACGATGGTCGACCGCGTCACCGGCGACGAACTGCGGGCCGAAGTCCGCGTCAATCTGCCCCTGTGGACCGGCAGCCTGCTGTCCGGCACGGAAGAGATCAGCGCCGTCTGGCACCAAGCGTTCCTGGTGACGGTGATCTGCCGGATGCTGCACACCCTCGAAACCGGCGAAATCCACTCGAAAGCCGCCGCCACCGCCTAGGCGCTCCGCACGCTGCCCTCCCAGTGGCACCCCCTCATCACCCGCGCCGCCGCGACATGGGCTCAAACCCAGGACACCTGGCACCTCCGCCCCGCCGCCTCCGAAGTCGCCGCCACTCTTGAGTTCATGAGGTTCGCGCTAACCACAAACCACACGGCCTGACCCCTTAGCCCGGCTTGGCGCGCAAGGCCATGAAGTTCGAGGCGATGTGCCGGGGCTGGATCATCGGAACCAGACGCTTCGCCAAGGAACTGGTCGAGGAACACCGGGAATTGGCCGGTCAGGGGTCGCGATTGGCGACGGAAGTGCAGGTGGCCCGCGAAGCGATCTGGCTGGAGAAGCGGGATGAACTGCTGCTGCGACTAGACCGAACGCCGGTCGATCTGGAGGCCGCGGGAAAATCCGTTCCTTGGAAGCTAGCTGTCGCCGCCGGCTTGAAAACCACGACCACGGCAACCAACCGCTGGCTCGCCCTCAATCTGCATTTGGGGAACATGCATGAAGCCAGCCGCAAGGTCGCGGCCTGGATCAGGAATCCGGATCCCACGCTGCTTGAGTTGATGCGCTAAACCCCAAACCCCAAACCCTGACCCCTTTTTCTGCCCTCCCGTCGACTTGGCGGAACCAAGCTCGACCAATGCTACGAGGTTGTCTCAATGTAGATGGCGTTGTATGCCTCTTTCTAGCACGGTCGAAATGCACGCTGCGGACTTCTCGGGAACACTGTTTCCGCTCGAGACCAACCGCATTGTAATCGAACACGGCGCAGCCGCGCTCACGGATTATATCTATCAGAAGAGGAAGAACAGTACCTGCTCGGTCTCCTCGAATCTCAGTCCATCGAGGAAGAGGATGCCGAGTTGGTACTGGTTCTCATGCGCGAGCACGGCAACAATATGCTCGGGTACCCTACCACGGGACATTCGGTACACGGAATGATCGTTCGCTACGGAAGGCCGTCCGAATGATGTCAGGGCAAGCCCAACCTGACCACCTCCAGTCATCCGTGCGCTTACGAGGTCACGCGCAAGAAACTGAATTTCTGGAAGCTCGAATGATCGATAAGGTGTGCGAGCGGGGAACTCTTTGCCACCGCATTTCTCCATCGATCTCGTTCCGGGAACGTGAACCCTCTAGACCGTGGGAGAGGCGGCGTGAACCCCGGAATTGTCTTCATATACGTTGGCTTGGCCCTAAGGAGTTCCTTGAGCGCGTCAGGCTTCAAGTCCGGCTGACGGATTTGCACCGGCATAATGCACTGATAAATATAGCTCTTTAGAGCTAGAAAGCCTCCTTTCTCTGGAGGAAGAAATCGATCAGCTAGCGATGTTAGCTTCAATAGAGTCGGGCGCGGAAGAAGCTTTCTTCGATCACAGGATTCAATCAATTGGCGAAACGAAACCTTCGCAGATAGCTTTGACGTTGTGAACAGCTGTCGACCGCGGACTAAAAGGGAGAGGACGTCCTCGGCTTCTTTGCCCGTCAAGTGTGGCCAAAGTTCTGATTCAAGCATGCTCCACTCCACGCCAAATTTGTCTCTGCGGCTTTTCGCTTCCACGTGCCTTTGATATCCCGTGCGTTCGCCATGAAGCGCGAACTGCTCATTTTCCTCTGCATCAAAACGCGGGCCTGGGCCATCATTGCCGACCACCCAATCAGCGAGTATTGGTAAAAGTTCGAGTCGCACCTCTCGCACCGCCCGAGAATATGTCTTTGACGGATAGTGGGCGACCCATTCTCGAAGTGTCCCGAGCTTACGTTTCTCGACGATTAGTCGGTGACCTTGCGCAGAAGACGCTAGGGACTTTACAGCCCGATCGATTGCAAACGCCCAGCTTTTCGGGAGATCATCCGAATATGAACGCTCACGAAGCGCCCAGCGAAGTTGCTCCAACGTCGTGGGAGAACTTTGACCCCGCAGGTAGGCAAGTACTTCGCGCTGTAAACTGCCAGGACCGCGCGACATTTATAAGTGTAGGAACCTCTCGTACGACAAGGTCCTACGGATAGGTTTTTTTTCGAGGGAGAACGGCTGCCAGCTTCGTTACGTTCGTCACGAAAAGAACGAGCGAGCCAACCAAGCCTGAAAGTGAGATAAACGCACCAGCAGAACTATTTACGTAATCCCCAATGCCGCGAAATAGACTAGAAGTGTCCATCACAGTAGACACGGTAGCATCGGACCTTGTGGAAGTAAAGTTAAGTGTGAATAAAACAGCGAAGGAGCCAGTCGAAGGAGAGGGCCAGAAGTGGTCATGTCTCAACTGTCGACAGCCCTCCTCGGTGCACGGGATTATTCGAAGGGGACATGTCTTGACTCCTGACAAGCTGGGCCAACCGCTGCGAGGCAGGAGACACTGCGTTCAGCGCTGATACCGTTCTTGGAAGGTCGGGTTCTGGCCGGCCATCGTCAGGAAGATGTCGAGGGGGACGGAATTTTCGAATTTCGATTTTCGAGTTTCGATTTCTGGGACGGAGAACTGAAAGGGAGTGGTGGTACCTCGTTGCGTGCTGCCCGCGCTTTCCTGGTCTTCTCGGGGTTGCCGCGTTGCGCCGTCAGTGCTGATACCGCTCTTGGAAGGTCGGAGATTGTCCTGCCATCGTGAGAAATATGTCCAGAGGCAGAATTTCGAAGTCCTTCCCGAGGCGGTCGGTGATGCGTTTTACGCGGGCGACGTCGCTGTTTTCGCGGACGTGCACGAGGAGGAAATAGGGGCGGGCGGGGTTCATCGCGGCCAGCTCGGTGAGGTCGGCGGCGGCGTCGGCCTCGGGTTTGCCGGCGGGGAGGTAGTAGTCGTAGGAGAGGAAGGGTCGCGTCCCCCGGCGGGCGAAGGTGTTGGCGGCGTAGTAGCCGTTGAGGAACCCGATCGCATCGGGCATGCCCGCGAAATACTGGTCCACCACCGTCTTCGGGAGGTTGTTGTCGCCGGCCTCGGCCTTGTTGTGCGAGTAGTCCATGATCTCGAACACCTTCAGGTCGAGCTGCTCCATCAGGCCACGCGCCCGGGCGATTTCCTTGGGACGCCACGCGTCGGGGAAGGCGCATGGATACATGTAGGATGAGCCGGAGAGCGCCGCGATGAAGTAGTCGTTCGGCGTGGCCTGGTCGTAATAGAACTCCAGCATGGCCGGGGACATCTCGAGCATCTTGGGCGGCACTTCCCAGGCGTAGGGGATCGAGCCGCGGCCGGGCCGGGTCCACGAGCCGATGCCGAGTCCGTCGGTCTGCACGAGGGCCAGGTAAACCTTCTTCCCGGGCGGGTAGGTTTGGCCCGGGACCACGTTGTGGTGGTTCCGGAACTTGTAGCCGGGCGTGGCGGGGATCCGCAGCAGGAAGGTCGAGTTGGGGATGGTGTTCAGTCCGTCGGACACCAAGGCATACGAGGAGAGCAGCGTGGTCATCTCCTCCTCCTGATCCTTTTTGTAGGAGTGCCAGCCCCAGACCTGGCCGAGGGGCTTCATCTCCGACAGGAGGCTGTGCGTCAGGGCGTATTCCTGCGTGTCGCTGGCGTGCGAGGAGAGGTCGGAGAAGAACGTCTTTTTCTCCATGCCGTAGTCGGCGCATGCCGGCATGACGACGGGGCCGTTTTCGCCGCCGATCCAGGTGATGACCTCGCGGGAGCAGCGGCTCCAGTATTTGGCCTTGGCCCAGGCGTAGATCTCGAAGTCCGACTGGCCGGTGAACCGGCCGCGGAAGTCGTCGATCTCGCGCAGCCCGTGTTTCCGCGCGAGCGGGATGAGGTCCTCGGTGATGACGATGCCGTTTTCCAGCCCGGCCAGGGTGTAGGCCACGATGAGCGACGTGCGCACCTGCTTGTCCCAGACGACGTAGCCCTTGACCTGGTCGTGAAAGACGGCGAGCGCGTCATCGAGCGTGGCGAGCGGCGTGAAGGTGAAATGCCGGCTGGCCTCCAGATACTGCTGCGTTTCCGCGGTGTGGTTGAACGGATACTTCGGGCCGAAGGTGAAATAGAGCTGGGGGGCGTGCTGGTTCACGACGCCCTGGATCGAGATGAGGCAGGCCTGCGCCGGCAGGGCGGAATCGATGCGCCAGTCGTCCGTCAGCTGCATGGACCAGGCGTTGTTGGCGTCGGCGCGCTTGTAGACGAAGACCAGCTCCGGGCCGGTCTGGCGGGTGTTGCGCGTGACGCGGCAGGTAACGAGATCGTGCTGCGGGGACAGGACGTAGGTGCGGGTGGTGAGCAGGTCCACGGTGCCCTGTGACGTCTCGGCGGGACTGCGTTCGGTCACCTGCAGCTCGTTGGGTTGCACCCACTGGGCGGTGACCGTGCGCGCCGCGCCGACGGGGAGTCGGACCGCCATGAAGAAATCGTCGGCGAAGGTGCCGTCGGTGATCGGCGTCACCTGGGGCTTGCCGTCGGTCTTGAGGGTCAGCGTCTCGGTGAACGGCCGCTTGGGGCCCCGCCAAGTCGTGACGGTGACGGCCTCGGGCGTGACCTTGAAGTCGAGTTTGCCCTCCCGGAAGTAGTCGAGGTTGGAACTCTGGGCCGGGATGAGCTTCCACGAGCCGTTGAAGGCTGGGTCCTGGGCGGGGGCGGCGCCGGCGAGCAGCGCCAGTGCGAAGCAGAAACGGAGGAGCGGTTTCATGAAGGGGTCGAGTCGTCACCACGAAACACACGAAATACACGAAAACCAAACCCAACACGTGCCCGCGAATTGCGCGAATCGGCGCGAATGGTTTGGGCGGCTGCGCAAACTGCTCGAAATTCGCGCCGATTCGCGCAATTCGCGGGCAAACTCGGGGGATTGGTTCCCTTTGGTGTATTTCGTATGTTTCGTGGTAAAACCACCGCCGGCGTGTCGCGGGGGCCGGTGGGAGTTTGCGACGGGAAGGCTCGCCGTCGCCCGTTGGGCTATGGCGTGGCACTTTTTTGATTCAAAAAAGTGGAGGTGGCGGGAGTTGAACCCGCGTGCCCCTGACCTTTGCGCACCGCGTCTACCCTGTGTAGCGTGAGTTTAATCTCGCCGAAACCAAGCGATCACGCGCGCTCAGGCCTCAGCCAGTCCCCGGATTGAAGATACGGTGTGCGCACCGCGGACGGCTCCGCACACTATTCCTGCTGTCGTCGTTCGCTCCGGCTAGCAGGTGTCGCCGGGCAAACGTGGAGCCTGAATTAGGCAGCCATTAGCATTTCTTCGTTGTTGCCATTTATTGTTTTCGGAAGGGGTTTTACGAGAGACCTCCGACTCTCGACAGGGCAGCGGCGCACTCCAACCAAGGGTCGAATCCGGAACACCCCCAAAAGCAAAAGTTGAAAGCTGATAGGTGAAAGTTGAAAGCGGGCGGCGAGCGGCCGGGAGCTGAACGCTGACGGCTGAAAGCTGAGCGCTGACAAGGATGCGACTAGTCTGTGCGACCAGTCAAAGAACGGGAGGAGGAAGATGCGGGAGGGGTTGGGAAAAGGCAAGGGCCCGCCGTGGGCGGGTCCCCGGTGATGGGTGAGGGGGGGCGGAAGAAGGCGCGGGGCGCGGGGCGCGGGGCGAAGGGCGATGGGCGATCGGAGGAAGGC
>TBL_comb47_HYPODRAFT_10004891_pt1 | contig 15228 bp, 9 predicted proteins | sample TroBogypolimnion_40_FD_10682 | JGI IMG/M metagenome (IMG submission 10682)
TCCTGGAAACGGGTAACGATTCTTACCGCTTTAAGCATCGTAAAAATAGCCATCAGAAACCCGAAAAAGTGGAAAGTATTGGGCGCTGATTAGTGGAAAGTATTGGGCGCTGTTTGACAGTCAGGACATAGGACTATGTCACCAAGTTTTATGCCCTTGGATACAGTCCAGAGAAATCCACAAGCCAGCCCTGCACCTACGTTAGTTTTATCGGGATGATTTGATTTAAAGATATCGCGGAACTTCGCGTTGAAATCACGCCAATTCTCTGTCAGTTCATTTGTGAGATCTTGATTTACTTCAAAGTCAGCACCAATAAAACTTTCAGCAAAACACGTTTCGGCATGAATTGATTTTCTGCCAAGCATTACGCGGTAGTAGCTTTTCATTTTTTAACCATGTTGTGTCTAAAAAATCAGTAGTATTCCCGAATATAGCCATAAGCCTTATCAAAGAGCTCCTGATCGGTATGCAGACGATATTTCAATAGTGATCTGCGTAGAGCTTGTTGTACTTCCCGCTCCCCTTGCTTAGTGGTCTGCCAGCCGTCGAACCGAACTTGTTTAACGATTGCATCAATGTCCGCCACAATCCTTTCCACAATAACGTGCGTGTTCTTATTTTTCACTTCATTAAATAGGTCGGTCAGTGCAGCCAGTGCCTTGTTTTTGTCTTCTTCAGGATCAGCGTGGTTTTCCGCTTCTACCGTCTCTTTGGCAATTTCTAGTATTGCCTTCAAGAACTCTAAACTATTAATCAACCCCTGCTCGTGCTTTTCACGTATTTTGTCCAGTCGCTCGCCGAGTTCTTTGAACTTAGGATTGCCAGCATGTTTACGCATGCGGGCGATAAGTTTTATTTCAACCTCACGGGCTTTCTTCTCAGGATTTTCATCTTTCAGAATGCTGTCGAGGACTTCGGCGTCTAGCACCAGCGCGTCGATGTCGTCCCGCACCGCTTCAACATGAACATTCTCATTAATAAGTTCAATGGTCTTTGCTCCCAGACGATGCCAGAGCAGTTTGCCGTTACCACTCACTGGTTTAACGGACTCATAAACTTGCGTTATCCACTTGTAATCTTTGGCATAGGAGCCAAGGCACGGATCCGGCGACAACGCTTCCCAAATATTGCCAAGCACCGTGTATTCGCCGGCGAACTTGTCGCGTACCTCGTTGTTTGGCAGGCATTGCTGAGCCGACATTAGTCCCTCGTAGCCACCAACGCTTCGGTCCACGTGAGGGAAAAACGCTAGGCACTTTTGAATCTGCACAGGCAATACTTTGCGTAGTTCTTCGATGTTGCTCACCACTTGCTGTACGGCTTTTTCGTCGAAATCGAGTGCCTTGGCTACATCGTCAAAAATGCCGATGTAATCCACGATCAGTCCGTGGGTCTTCGTCTGGCCAAATGTGCGGTTCACGCGGCAAATGGCTTGAAGGAGGTTGTGATCCTTCATCGGTTTATCGAGATACATCACCTGCAAGATTGGCGCATCAAAACCAGTGAGAAGTTTGCTTGTGACGATCACAAACTTTAGAGGATCGGCGGGTGAGCGAAAGCGGTCAAGTAGCTTCTCTTCAGCATCTTTTTCTCGTAGATGCACCTTCCACTCCGGTGGGTCCTTTGGGCCGGCGCTCATCACAATCGCGCTGGCATCCGGTCCGGCGATTGCATCCATAGCGTTTTTGTAAAGCACGCAGCACTCACGATCAAAACAAACCACTTGAGCCTTAAAGCCATTCGGCTCCACTTTGGTTCGATAGTGCTCAGCAATGTGTTCCACCACGGCCCGCACGCGCTCTGGGTTCTTGACTAAGACTGCCATCTTGGCGGCACGTTTACCGAGATCATCACGGTCTTGCTCGCTCAGATCATCGGTAATTACCTTGTACGCTTCATCAATCGCTGCCTGATTGATTTTCAGCTTCACCGTCGGCGCCTCGAAGTGCAGTGGCAGCGTAGCCTTATCTCGGATGCTGTCCTGAAAGGAGTACCTGCTCATATAACCAGCAGTGTCTTCGTCCGCGCCAAAAGCCCAGAAGGTGTTTCGGTCCGCCCGGTTGATTGGCGTGCCGGTCAGACCAAAGAGGAAAGCATTGGGTAACGCCTCGCGCATCTTGCGGCCTAGATCGCCTTCCTGCGTGCGGTGTGCTTCATCCACCATCACTATTATGTTTTTACGATCGTTAAGTACGCCCCCGGCCTCGCCGAACTTGTGTATGGTCGTAATTAGCACCTTACGCACGTCCTGTCCTAGCAGCTTTTGTAGCTCTTTACGATCGCTCACGCTCACCATATTTGCTACATCTGCCGCGTTGAAGGTGGCTGTAATCTGCGTGTCTAGGTCGATACGATCGACCACGATCATCACGGTAGGATTGCTCAGACTTGGGTGCATGCGCAGTTTCTGCGCGGCGAAGACCATCAGAAGGCTCTTGCCACTTCCCTGAAAGTGCCAGATCAGGCCTTTCTTTGGATACCCTGCGACCACGCGAGCCACGATCTTATTCGTCGTTTCGTATTGCTGATAGCGGCAAATTACCTTGATACGCCGGTGTTTGTTGTCGGTAGCGAATAGGGTGAAGTTTTGCAGAATGTCCAGTACTACGCTGGGCTGCATCAGACTCTCCACCGTGGCCCTCACATAACGCAGCTCGCCTTCGTTTTGATTTTCGTTATCTCGCCATGGCCCCCAGAGGTCGATGGGCATGCGGATGCTGCCGTATCGGAGCATGCGTCCATCAGTCGCGAAAGAGAACACATTCGGCACAAACATGGCCGGAATTTCTTTCTCGTAAATTTCGTTGACCTGATAGGCCCCGTCGAACCAGGTCACTGAACTGCGCGTCGGCGTCTTTGCTTCACTGATAACAAGCGGCAGACCGTTCACCACAAAGACCACATCGAAGCGCTTCGTCACGCTACCAGACTGGTACGTCCACTGGTTAACCACCGTGAGCCGGTTATTCGCGGGCTGGACGAAATCCACCAACCGCACGGCGACATGCTGTCCGTTATGACCAAACGGCATTGTTTTCTCTCCGCGCAGCCAGGCCATGAAGTTCTCGTTCGCGCGAACCAGACCGTCGCCCTGCACAGAGAGAAGGATGGCGCGCATCGCGTAGATCACTTCGTCCGCCCGGTCGGGCTGCGCGGCGATCTCGGGGTTCAGGGTGATGAGCGCTTCCCGGACCCACGGCTCAACCATCACTTCACCCAGCTGACGCGGGAGCGAAATTCCTGTCATGTATGTCCAGCCCGCAGATGCGTCCTTGGGCACTTTCAGACTTCCTGCGTGGCTGCCAAGGCTGCTCGCGGCGTCGAGAATCATCTGTTCAACGGTGTTGGATTCATTAAAGGTCATGAAGCTAAGTTCCTAAAGAAGTGTTTAAGAGCTCTATTAGGGTTGTTTTCAAACTCAGGCAATGTTTCCGCAAATATATGACGGCGGCTTCGGCCTTGGAGGATTCGTTTGCAATCAGAACTTGGTCCACCAAAGATGGAAGGCGAAATTGAAAACTGCGAATATCACCAAGGTTTATTGCAAACCGCGTGACGCCCTTGGCTCGTGATGAGAAGTACGTTTTGGCGTGTGATGATCGAAAAAGAAAAGACAGATATTTAGGATCAACAATCGCTTGATTTGGTCGAATTATTGCCAAGTGATAACCACACAAAACACCTTCCAAGTCTGACATTACAAGCGAAGGAACTGCAATGTCTGTCGGCACTTCTGAATCTTTTGTAATTAAAACATCCCCTGACATTAATTCAAAACGAGCTATTTCCGATGCCTTAGCCGTAGCATGCATAAATGACATGTTTTCTAAGATATATCGATTACGGTAAACATCCAAATAATTGCAAAGCCTCACTGCCTCTTCACCGATCAAAGTCTTCTTGTCCACCCCGCTCAAACGGACATCCGATACATCACAGAGGCTGACCTGCTTTCCAAAATTAGTGCTTGCGTAATTAGTGTTTAAACATATTGCCAGATGTGTTTCGGCTTCCTGCAATGCAATTTGATACTGAACATTCGCCTCGTCTACCGCCCAAAGAATCTTCGCGATGCGGCGCTGCTGGTCAAGCGGCGGGAGGTCGAACTCGAAGCTGGCGAGGCTGCTCCAATTGGTGCGCGGCGAGAGCGAACCGGCACTAGTCCCGACAGCGTGCTGAAAGAACCGCTCCGACATGCAGAGGAACGGCAGCAATTCCGGCAGCAAACGCAGGGTGCCTTTCGGTGCGAACACATAGATATCACCCGAAACCACCGCTTCAAACTCCGCAACAGCCACCTTCCGCTGATAAGCCCGCCGTTTACCGAACAACACCTGCCCCGGTTGGCACAGCCGCGTGAACGTCGTTCCATCCGCCACATTTCCCCAACTCCGCACATGTAGGGACCCAGGTTCCAAATGCTCCATCGCTACAAACCGATCCAACCCTGCCTCAGCCGGATCGCATGTATCGTTGCGGTTCTCCACCACGTCACCAAAGCAAACGCGCTTCCAAGAACTGCGATCAAACATCGGCAGGGTTGCCCAGGAGGGATTCGTAATTAGGCCATCAGGAATAGTGATTGACGTTTGAGGAGTTAAATCCTCGAGAGCGGTGATAGAGGAGTGAACATTGCGAGAACAGCTGATCCAGGCTGCGAGCGCCAACGGCAAAGCGGTGTTAGCTGCGCCAACTGCTTCATCACGATGCGTATTCGTTACACTTTCGACGTACAGAGGAATGCTGAGGTTGCCGTCCTTCGACCTGATCTCTTCTATCGTGGCAACGCGGGTTAATCCAGGCTCATCTTTGAAATCTTGATAGGCAAGAAGTATGCGCTGAATGTGCTCGTCCGTCAGAAAGCTTTGAGCGCGTTCGCGAGTAACTTCGTTCAACGCATTAATGAAAAGTATTTTCCCGCGCCTGGACTTGGGCTTCTGCGAGCGGCATATGACAACGCAGGCTTCCATGGGCGAGTTGTAAAATAGGTTAGGTCCGAGACCAAGCACACACTCGACAAGGTCGGCCTCGATGAGCTTGCGACGAATCTCTGCTTCTTCCTGCCTAAAGAGCACGCCATGCGGCCAGAGGACGGCACAGCGACCGGTTTTGGGCTTTAGGCTTTGTAGGATGTGCTGCTGAAAAGCGAAGTCGGCGCGGCCCTGCGGTGGGACGCCGAAGAGATTGCGCCCCCATGGGTCGCTAGCGAAAGCTTCGCGGTTCCACTGCTTGATGGAGTAAGGCGGATTAGCCAGCACCACATCAAATTGCTTAAGGCTATCGCCTTCGACAAGCTTTGGCTCGGCTAGGGTGTCGCCTCGCTCGATGCGGAAGTCCTCTATACCGTGGAGAAAGCAGTTCATCCGGGCAATTGAGGAAGTCATTAGGTTGCGCTCCTGTCCGTAGAGCTTCACATTGCGCCATTCCTTTCCGGCCCGGCGCAGATGCGTAATGCAAGATAGCAACATGCCGCCAGAGCCGCAGGTTGGGTCATAGACCGATTCGCCCGGCTGCACATCGAGCATCTCGGTCATGAGATGAACAACAGTGCGATTGGTATAAAACTCAGCGGCGGTGTGGCCGGAGTCATCGGCGAACTTCTTGATCAAGTATTCGTAGCCTTGGCCTAGTTCGTCCTCGGGTAGGTTGGCGACGGTTAGTTCCAGCGTGGAGAAGTGCTCGATGAGGTCACGCAACATGGCATCGGACAAGCGGTCTTTGTTCGACCACTGTGCATCGCCAAAGATGCCCATCAACTTGTCCTGGTTGGCCACCTCAATTGCACGCATAGCTTGCTGCAAGCTGTTGCCAACATCTCGATTGACCTTGCGAATCTCCCTCCAATGCGCGTCTGCCGGAACCTGAAAGCGGTGATTTTCCGGAAAGAGAGCAAAGTCTTGATCTCCGCCAGAATTGCGCAGCGCAGTGACCGTTTCTTCATCATAGACATCGCACAGCCGCTTAAAGAATAGCAGTGGAAAGATAAACTGCTTATAGTCACCAGCATCAATTGTGCCCCGAAGGAGCACTGCAGCGTCCCAGAGGTGGGATTCGAGTTGTTGTTGGGTGATGCGTGTCATCTTAATAAGCCTTCGTTCTTCAATAACTCAACTAGGCGTCCCTCCGCCAATAACGCTGTCTCCGCGCTTAATCGCAGTCGCCCCATCGCGTCTTCAACAGTAAGAACTTGTTTATTCACCATTGGCTCGACATAGCTCGGGATATTGAGGTTGTAGTCGTTGGAAGCAATCTCTTCGAGAGTAACGATGCGAGCGATGCCTTCGACATCAACGAAGTCGCGAATCCAGCCGTAGATGCGCTCGACATGCTCAGGGAGCAGTTCGTTCTGAGCACGACCGGTTTTGAACTCCTTGGAAGCATCGACGAATAGCACCTTGTTATTCCGGTCTTTCGCTTTCTTCTGCCTAAAAATCAGGATGCATGCGGCGAGCCCTGCTCCATAGAAGAGATTCGGGCCTAGACCGATGATGGCCTCGAGCAGGTCCATGGAGAGCAGTTTTTTTCGAATCTCGCCTTCTTTGCCCATCCGAAACAACGTACCGTGGGGAAGGACGACGGCCATGCGTCCGGTCTTGGGAGCCATGGATTTAATCATGTGTTGCACGAAAGCGTAGTCACCGCTCTTCGCGGGAGGCGTGCCGGCAAAGTTGCGACCGTAGGGATCGCTGGCCCAGACATCGTCACCCCATTTCGCTAAGGAGAAAGGGGGGTTGGCAATAACGCAGTCGAAAGTTGCTAGGCTGTCACCGGCGAAGAACGCGGGTTCGCGCAGGGTGTCCCCGCGCATAATCTGGAAATCCGCAGCCCCATGCAAGAAAAGATTCATCCTAGCGATGGCGGAGGTAGTCAGATTTTTCTCTTGACCGTAGAGCTTGCCCCAAAGTGAACGCACATCACCTCGCGTTTCATTCACATGATGGATAGCCTCGAGCAGCATACCTCCAGTGCCGCAGGTGGGGTCATAAATAGACTCTCCTTCGCGTGGATCTAGGATCTTCACCATCAACCGCACAACTGATCGCGGAGTGTAAAACTCACCGGCCTTCTTGTTTGTTGCATCGGCAAATTTTTTTATCAGAAATTCATATGACTGACCAAGTAAATCTGACTCAGCAACCGAATTTCCTAGAGAAATTTTTGAAAAATGTTCTATCAGATCACGTAAAAGAGCGTCTGACAACCTGTCTTTATTTGTCCATTGGGCATCACCAAAAATTCCGTAAAGCGTATGCGGGTTGGCTTGCTCAATGCCGCGCATTGACGAATGCAAGAATTGCCCTATATTTGTTACTATTGAACGAATGTCAGACCAATGGCAACCTGCAGGAATTTGAAAACTGTAGTTTTCAGGGAAAAGAGCTGATTCTTCATCTCCGTCATACTCTTTTAGAGCCGCAGCATGCTCTTCATCATGCACATCAGAAATTCGCTTAAAAAACATCAATGGAAATACATAGGACTTGAAATCAGCAGCATCTACAGGCCCTCGCAGAATGTTTGCTGATTCCCAAAGGTGACTTTCTAATTGACTGAGTGAGATAGCTGTCATTTTTAACCTTTGACTTGACTCAATAAAGATTCATAATCTTGTTTTGTGATGGTCGGCGGCGCCAACAGTTGCTGACTTAATTGACGTTTTCTTGTCATTAGTTCATTTAATTTAATATCAAAACTTGTATCTGGATCACTTGGATTGATAGCCATTGGGTAATAGATATGGACATCCTTTGTTTGACCGATTCGATATGCTCGATCTGAACACTGATCCTCAACTGCAGGATTCCACCATCTCGAGAGATGAATTACGTGGTTTGCAGCAGTCAAAGTAATTCCAACTCCACCAGCTTTAGGCGAGAGAATCATTACATCAAAACCTGATCGACTTTGAAAATCATTCACTCTGTCTTGTCTTGTGGAAGTGTTTACTTCACCATTGATGACTAAAGGCAGTTTGGATAACTTATAGCGTTGCTGAAGAATCAACGGAAGTTGGTCTGCAGATTGCAACTCTAAAGATTCCAGAAAAATCAAGGCTTTTTCTTTTAGTTCAAAGCACTTATCTAAGACGTCAAATGCGACTAGAAATCGTGCAGATTTTTCTGGTGATAAATCTTGAGATGTTGCATGGTAAAGATTAGGATGTAATGAAACAGCCCTTAGAGCTTGAATGGTTCCTAAAGTCCCCTGTGGACCTATAATTTGTTTAATTGCAATTGCATGGCTATAGGCCTGAGCCTGCTCGGCGGGCATGTCTTTTTTTATGACATGTTCATGCTTCCTAGGCAACCCTTTGAGCTTCTCATTTTTTAGTCTTCGAAGCATCAATAAAGGCGCTTTGGTCTGTATCTCCGATTCTTCTTGCCAAATTTCCTCCCGAAGCCCTTTGATCGCTAATTCAGATTCAGCGCTCTCATATTTGATACTGAAATCCTTTATTGAACCAAGCGCAAATGGTTGTACTAAATCCGCAATGCACCAAAGATCAGCCAGCCTATTTTCAACAGGAGTTCCTGTCATTGCTAAAACAAAATCAGTGTTTAGGCCCTTAGCTGCAGTGGTCATTCGAGCAGATGGGGTCTTTACTTTTTGTGCTTCGTCAAAGACAACACAAGCAAACTTAATCGCACCGAAAGTTAGTTGATAGTCTGAAATGGCCTCGTAATTCGCTAGCACCCAATCAGCAGAGCTAAGTTGCGCAGAGTCTAATCCCGCATTACCTTGTTTGTGAGAGCCTTTTTTCAAAAATTTGATGTGATCTCCGTAAGCTCTAACAACATCACCAAGCCCGGGAGAAGCAAGGTGTAATTCATGTTCTGCCTCCCAGTTACGGAGCAAACCTACAGGTGCAACAATTAAGATAGGTCTCTTGTCAATCAAGCCTGATTGCATTTGCTCTTTAAGCCACGCTAGGTATGCAAGCGCCTGGAAGGTTTTACCTAGACCCATGTCGTCTGCCAATAAGGCTCCGGCAGAACCTTCAACCCAGTGTCGCTGAAGCCAAGTCAATCCATCTATTTGATGTTGCTTGGGCTGTGTTTTCAAAAGGTCGGGAAGTCCTATTTTTCCAGCTCGATTGGACTCCGACGTATGAACAAAATCAGAACCTTCAAAATTAGATTTAATGATGAGTACGTTCTTGGAAATCTTTGACTTTTCACCTTTAGTTGAAGGATCTTTTCTAGCAACAACTGCATCCTTTAAGTCGGATAAAGAGGCAACCGTCTCAGCAGTTGCTGGAACTGTCTGACCGTTTACCAGTGCTGTTTTGTCTCCTTTATCAATAGCGGTCTGAACCTGGTGAATGGCTGCATCAAGATCTTGTTCAGTCAGTGGAATTTCCGCATTACCAACGCGAAAACCAAAAGTATCGCTAGGAAGCCATTGCTGACTTTCAACTTTAATCCAAGGGACGATAGGAGCAACCCATTCAGCTACGTCCAACACGCGCTCTGAGTATGTTTCAGTTTCAATGAAAACTGGAGGTAAAGACTGCGTGTCACTGTCTTCACCAACCATTTCAGCTATCACAGCTTCAGGATGCAGCACAGCTCTTTTGCGCTCTTCTGGTGAAGCTTTTCTAAGTGTTTTAACAGCTGCAAGTGCTTTCTGAAGACGTTCATCTACGACAACATAAGTTCCATTTGATAACGGAAATGAACTAGCACCTGAACTTAAGCTGTCGAGTCTAGAGATTAGTGTTGATTCTTCTGCTTCAAGTAAGGCTCTTACCTTGCCGGTTGTTCCATCTTCAATATTAAATTGCGATGTAAGTAATACGGGATCAATTTGAAGATCCCCATTTGAATCGGTAGTAAATGAAAACGTTAAAGAATCAGCACTTGTAACTCTGAAAATTCTTAAAAAAGAATCCGTAACATTTCCTACAATATCCTCACCGAGAGCTGTCCGAATATGAGCCCAGATTCGGAATTGCTCCTGAGGATAAGTACGCCCAGCTTCGTTGAATTCATTAACTAATTCAAGTACGGTGAAATACGGATCTTGAATACGAAAAGTATGCTCACCCAGTGAGATGATCACACCATCAAGATGAGGCACATGACTAAGTGGAACTGAAGTTGAAGGCTTCAACCAACGAACAGAAAGCGTAGTACCAGTTTGACCTAACCCACTTGATAGACGTAGATCAAAGCCAAACGGACAATTGCGAGGTAGTCCTGCACTTACTGCGATTGATTCTGGCCATGCAGCTACAAGTTGATATGGAATATGAAAACTTGTAGATGTTTCAGGAATTTGTAGTAATTCACAATGAGCTAATAGCCTTGCAGCCAAGGATAGCTTGTCACCTTTGACAGAGCTTGCCCAAACGCTTAAAGGTTCTGGCAAAATAAATTCAATTGAGCTGCCTGTGTTCTTTGTTTTCATTTAGTCACCTCAGCTTGAGTAAGTCTTATTCCAGTTTGCTTTTGCACAAAAACTCTCGCTCTATCCTGCCAACCACCACTGGAGGAGCTGAAATGAACAAGGCCCGGGTCTTGAAGTTGTCCATTATTGAAATCAAGAGATTGAAAGCGTAAATCGTCAGACTCATAGTAGTTTTTGTACATGGCTGGGGCTAAAGAGGAATCAACTCTTTGCGCACGAAGCCTACCGTTATGGCTCCATTCACAGAAAAGAATTTGTCCAATTCGAATCAGCAAGACACTTTGTGATGACTCGGACCCTATCAAATTTGAATATTTAAGTTGTTTAGAGTCATCAAGTCTTTTTAGCACTAGTGCAGCATCAGGTCCAAGCGCGACCCAAGCCTCGTCAATATGGCCCGCCTTAAAATATGCCGTCCAGAATCGTTGCCGATATTGCCAAATTGAATCTGCAGTTTCTTGCAATATTCTGAAAAATAATTCAAGAGTGCGCCCATTAATCCAAGAAATAAGAACGCCAATCGCTTCGGCGCTAACACCATGCCAAAGATTTTTTCCAATTCTCGGGTCACCATAGTGATGTACAAGAAAGTTCATCACTTTACTTTTTAAGCCATCATTGGGCTGGCTATTGCGCCAAGGCAACAAAAGGGCTTCAGCAATTTTTACCCGAGAAGCAGAATATCTGAGTGACTTTTGCTCGGTTACTCCCCACTCAAAAAGAACATCTACAAATTCGGTGGTTCTTCTGAAATCATCAGACGATTGAAGATATGCGTTAAAAGCTGCTTCTGCGAAAGGGCTTGTACCAAAACTAGGCCACAAATCGTGGATCCTTATCCAGTCATGAAACGATCGTCGAGATTGAGCAATTGAATATGCTGTATTTTTAGGCCCATCAAAGACATCAAACAAATTTAGACTACGAGCCAAGCCTACAAGACTAGATGCATTATCAAATTTCGGAGATGAAAAAAGATCACGGGTATGTTTCGAAAGTTTCTTAAAAAGAGGATCTTCGAAATTAAATTGCTCGATGTAAACAAACACAAGAGGTCTACCCCACTTAAGTGGTCGTCTTGTACTGTTTAAAGCTTCCGCTAGTTCAACCTCAAAGTATCGATCAATCACTTCTGATTGCTTTTGAAGACCAATATCCTTTTGTAACCAAATAGCATAGGGAACATGTCTCCAATCTCTTTTCCTAACTAGATCAAGATTTAATTTATTTTGTTGGAACACATCAAAAGTCTTTTGACCTAGAGAACGCATATCTGGCGGAGGGCCCAAAGGCTCCGAAAGCAAATTACTAACTGCTCTAGTAATTGCAGGTAGTTCGGTAGGAAAGCCAGTAAAGCTCATTTCTTAGTAACCGATTTGTTCAAATTTTGTTGAATTTCATCAGACTTGTAGGCAAGCACAAAGCGTAGTTCTACTCGTCGATTTTTTGAATCATCGAATAGACCTCCTTTAGCTGGTCTTTTATCTGCGTATGAACTGATACCTACCGTGTCTAATTCACGTTCATTTTTGAAGGAGATCATTGATCCAGCAGTCAGCACCTCATAAACAGCTCGTGCTCTATCTAATCCCAAATGCCAATTCGTATAAATTCCTTTGTGAAGCGGCTTGGAGTCAGTATGTCCTTCAATAAAAATTGTTTCGATTTCAACTTCGCTTGGATTAGGCGGGCAATTTAGTCTTTTTTTTCGCTCTGAAAATATGTAACAGGGAAGAATTTCATCCAAAGAAAATCGTGCTTTGTTCAATACTTCAATTCCGTTTGAGTTTAATTCGGCTACTCCACTTGGAAATAAAGTATCTGCAGGCAATGTAATTACCCCGGAAGAGGGGTCAATTGTTACAGGCACCCCTGCTTTCTTCATCCTTTCGCCGATAGTTAAAACCGCTGACTCTAGCGGATCTTTATTTTTATTTTCATTTTCATTTGTCACTTGCTCGACTCGTTGAGAAAGAATAACAACCATGATTATGAAAACAAAAAGAAGTCCCACCATTAGGTCACTTGCGGAAGCTAAGTAACCGGCTTCTTCCACATCCTCGTGAGGTGACTCTGATTTGATTGGTATGAAAAGCATTTCTTGGCCTTACTTTTTTGGTAATGCTTCGACAAGATCATCGATTGTGTCGGTAAGGTCCATAACAGCAGTTCCGATTTTCGAAATAGCCTCTCCAATTTTTTCATCAAGCACAAGATGTAATGCTTTGACTTTTTCAGTGTATTGATCAACGCCCGTACTGAGCGACACCACAGTTTGATCAATTGATCCTTTTGTATTTTCTAATTCTGTACGGATTGAAGTTAATGAATCTGCAGCCGTTTGCGAGCTTTCACTAATTTCTAGAACTGCATCTGAAAGGGCCTTAGCCAATTTTGGAATTGCATCGCGAAACTCAATAGACACCGATTTTTGAGCCTCAACTGTGTCGTCAAGCGAGTCTGAAATATCGTTGAGTGTGCCGATATTTTTTTGAATTTTGTCGAGAAATACATCTACGCCAACAAGTAATCCATCTACAGCACGTAAGTTTGTAAATAATTTATCGGAAATAATCTCAAATCGATCCGACCCTTCAGATACAACTGAACCTGCACGCTGTAGACTTAAATCAAGTTGTTCAACTGTTTCTTGTGTTTTAGTGATGACAGTTTCAAGATTTCCTGCAGCGGAGCCAAATGACGTTCCTGCTGCACCTAAGTCAGCTCCAATTTTGGTTCCAGCGGCCTCTAGATTTTTAGCTAGCTGCGTCAATACAGATTTAAATTCCTGCATTTCAGCTGATGAAGTACCTCTGAACTCTTCAATAAATTGTGAAATCATTTTTTGAAGAGCATCTTCATTCATATTTCCAATACGATCAGTAAGTAGCTGAATGGCCTGAACAAGCTCAGTCCCTAGTGTTTTAAATGAAGGTTGCAATTCATTTCCAATAGCTTTAGCTATTGCTACTGCGATGTCAGTTTCAAATCTTTTTAGTTGACCAACCTGTTCGCGGCTTTCAGCCAACAGTTCTTTAAAAACAGAGTGTTGTCTGCGAACAATTGCCTGTGCCGCTGTATCTGGTGCAACTTTCCTTAATGCTGCGTGAACTTCGTTCATCGTGCTTTGAAGTTTTTCAAGTGAAACTTTAGCTCGCCAACTCCATGTAAGAGAGCAAAATAAACCAATAATTGAACTTGTAAATTTCCCCCCTGCATTCGCAATAAGCGATTCCATCGCTTTACTTTTAGCTTCTGCGCTACCTACGCCCATAGCTCCTCCGGCATCAGCAAGCGCCCAAGCAAGAAACATAAATGTAAACATCAAACCAGCACCAATGAGGATGTTGGGCATTGTCTCGAATAAAGACAAATTCATCCTTCCAGTTAGGAGACCTCTTGCATTCCAAATATCTGAATAGCTTTTTAAGCTGTAATATTCAGTTCCCAAGTCACCTTCAACTTCAATAAAGTTATCTCTAGTTTCATAAAGTAAACTTTTTATTTTTGGATCTTGAGTTTGTGAAATAACTGTATTCAGCGCGTCAAGTCCATTTGAATCAGTTCTCGCAAGATGGCTTCTTAGCTGATCTAGTAAGTTTTGCGTATTACCGATCTTTAACGACCAAAAAATATAAAAAATTACTGAAAAGAGAAAAATTCCAGCTGAGACTTCAACCGGAACAATTAGGTCATACCTGATACCAAGCAATTTAGCTAATTCAAAATTCAAGTTCATTTTTCACCTACTTAAATAGTGCGGAAAATCCTGGAACTAATGCGGCACTTCCAACGCCGTACAAAGTTTGTGGATTGCTTAGATACAAATGATGTGACCGTGGATCAAGCACATGGTTAGGCGTGCAATCAACAGCCCACCTTCTCAATGCGTAACCGACCAACGGCGCACGCATGTCTAGCACCAGCATGCCATCTTTCATCTGATAATCAGCTTCGATCGCCTCAGGATGTTCGACTCCGGGATGAGGCACCAACTCAAGCCGAACAACTCTCGCCCACTGCACATCAGCTTCAATTCTTTGATTTAATGGAATGTCTATCTCTAGAGGCTTGGCTTTGACAATGCGTGTGATTGAAAAGTCAGCAAAGCGCTCACGTTCACAGTCATAGGCGCGAAGATGCCAACGCTGCCCTGTATCTGCCAATGCCAAGGGTGAAAGAGTCTTTGTAGACAATCCAGATGTCAAAGACAAGTAGTTGACCTTAACTTGCTTACGCCCAGCAATGGCTCGAGTCAGCACAGCCAATGTCTCCAAGTCAGGACGAACTAGATCTGAAGCAGCTTCACAGGGCACAGTTCGCTGGATCTTCAGATCCAAGCTATCCCCATAACCATCTCGAAACCAAGCCAAAACCCGATCGGCACTGTGCTCAAAAACCGGGTTGAAACGATCTGTTGGTTCGTAATTTCTTAGTGCTGCGTTGTAAACGAGGTTGTTGGGGGCGAGACTTTTGTAGCTGGAGATGTCTCTGGCAGACGCAGCTGGCCTGACTCCGAAACGGCGCTCGATATCAGCACGGGTCAAATCACCACAGAAGAAGGCTTTGACCTCTATGTAGAACAGCCTTTCCCGTTGGGCTTGTGAAAGACTGTTCAGCTGTTCAGCGGCTTGTTTACTGACCAAAACTGTCTCCAATGTTATTTCATTACCACTTTAGCATAAGAATCTGTTAAACAGCGTGCAACACTTTCCAGATTAGGGGTGGAAACAGCGTCCAATAGTTTCCACCCCGGTATGTAACCATCTGGCTTTTTAGCCGGAGGTATCTGGAGTGTTTTATATGGACATCATT
>TBL_comb47_HYPODRAFT_10004892_pt1 | contig 15227 bp, 10 predicted proteins | sample TroBogypolimnion_40_FD_10682 | JGI IMG/M metagenome (IMG submission 10682)
CCTCATCACAAACAACGATAAAGCCAGAGCTGCAACATCAGCCAGATTATGACCGGCATCCGAAAGTAGCGAAAGAGAATGAATAGAAAGTCCGGCACCAACTTCTATTAATACAAAGGCGAGATTGAGTATAATACCTATTATAAACGCCCTGTTTACAGTTGTTATAGCTTGATGCGTATGGTCGTGTGACATCTATGTTATTTTATTACTTAAATTAGAAATAAATAAACAAATGCTTATGCATAAAGTTTTAATAAATTTAATGAAAGAAAAAAGAAGAGAAGCTATTATCAATTGGTAGAAATAAAAAAACCTTCCTCAAAAGAGAAAGGTTTTTCCATATTAGGACAATATTTTATTAGTGTTTTACAACAAGCTTCCGAGTGTAAAAAACTTTATCGTTAACGATAAGAGAATAGAAGTAAATACCTTCTTTAATATCAGTAGTACTTATTGTTTTCTTTCCTGTCATATCATCCAGGTTAACATTCATAACTTCTGAACCTAAAAGATTTCTTAAAACAATCTTTGCAGTAGTAGCTTGTTTAGGTAATGAATAAGAGAACGTAGCAACACTATTAGATGGATTAGGATATACATCGCGGAATACAATATCGCTTCTGAGTATTTCGTTTATTCCTGTATCGTCTAAACCGGTATAAGCTATTTTTACACAAACAGTATCTTGTAGATTATTTATATTAAAGAAAGTATATAATACTGTAGTAGTACCGGATTTACCATTTGGATAATAATCACCAATAAATGTAAGATTAAGTGAATCTGTTGCTATTATAGCTGTTGTTGGAGACGGATAAGTAATGTTTCCAAAACAATTGCCTGCAAAACAATAGGTATTTGTAGAATTAGGAACTGAATCGATTGTAACTTTTCTCATTTTTACACTAACTGTACTAGTAGAATTGTTCTTAATTTGTAATGCGGAAAAGGTTAATGTACTATTAAAACTACCGGAAACACTAATGGTAGAATTGTTGCTAATGGGAGTTCCATTATTTAATAACGATAAGCTCTGGCTAAATACAGCTAAATTTATGATTGAGAATATATATGTAAAAAGTATTAATTTTTTCATTGTATTATGTATTATATGTTATTTATATACTAACAAAAACTATGCAAAAGTAAACAAATATTAACTTAAAAAGTTCCTGTTTTTCGTTAATAAAGCATAATTAACAAAAATTTAACTCTAATATGAGAATTAACATCTTAAATAAAGTTATTAAGAAGATCTTCATCCACAAAATTAGGTAGCGTTACTTTTAATTTGGGCTCGGCAAGCATTGCACGTTTAATAGCAAAAATAGCTTCCTGATTTCTTGCCCAGCTACGACGGGAAATACCATTATTAACATCCCAGAATAACATTGCTTTCAAGCGTCTGTCAGCATCAGCAGAGCCATCCAATAACATTCCGAAACCGCCATTGATTACTTCGCCCCAACCTACACCGCCTCCATTATGAATAGAAACCCATGTAGCTCCCCTGAATGAATCGCCAATTACATTCTGTATAGCCATGTCGGCAGTATATCTTGAGCCATCATAAATATTAGAAGTCTCTCTGTAAGGAGAATCAGTACCGGAAACATCATGATGATCGCGACCCAATACAATAGGAGCTGAAATAAGACCATTCTTAATAGCATTGTTAAAAGCCTCAGCGATCTTAATTCTACCCTCAGCATCAGCATAAAGGATACGTGCTTGCGAACCTACAACAAGTTTATTAGCCTTAGCGCCTTTAATCCATTGAATATTATCGCGCATCTGCTGTTGAATTTCATCCGGAGATGTTTTGGCAATCTCTTCGAGAATTTGCATAGCAATCTTATCACTTGTGTCAAGATCTTCGGGCTTACCAGAAGTACACACCCATCTGAAAGGGCCAAAACCATAATCAAAACACATTGGTCCCATTATGTCCTGCACATAAGAAGGATAAATAAAAGTTCCATCAGTATTCATAACAGCAGCCCCTGCCCTACTCGATTCTAGTAGAAAAGCATTACCATAATCGAAGAAATACATTCCTTGTTTAGTAAGCTTATTGATAGCAGTAATCTGACGACGCAATGATTCCTGAACCTTCTCTTTGAAGAGAACAGGATTTTCAGCCATCATCTTATTTGCATCTTCAAAACTAACATCAACAGGGTAATAACCACCTGCCCATGGATTGTGCAGTGAAGTTTGATCAGAACCTAAATCAACATGAATATTCTCTTTAGCAAACTTTTCCCAAAGGTTAACAATATTTCCCTGATAAGCAATAGAAACCGCCTCTTTAGTAGCAACAGCATTTTTAATTCTCACAATAAGTTTGTCAAGATCATCATATACTTCATCAACCCAACCTTGTGAATGACGTGTATGTGTTGCCTTAGGATTAACCTCAGCAACAACACCAACAACACCTGCTATTACAGCAGCTTTAGGCTGAGCTCCAGACATTCCTCCCAAACCTGATGAAACAAATAACTTCCCTCCAAGGCCTTTATCATCAATCTTTCTACCGGCATTTAAAATAGTAATAGTCGTGCCATGAACAATTCCTTGTGGTCCTATATACATGTATGAACCTGCTGTCATCTGCCCATATTGAGAAACACCTAAGGCATTAAACTTTTCCCAATCATCAGGTTTAGAATAATTAGGTATAACCATTCCATTAGTAACAACAACTCTTGGAGCATCTTTATGCGAAGGATACAAACCCATTGGGTGTCCTGAGTACATAACTAATGTTTGTTCATCAGTCATCTCCGAAAGATATTTCATAGTAAGAAGATATTGAGCCCAATTCTGAAACACTGCGCCATTACCACCATAAGTAATTAACTCATGAGGATGTTGTGCTACTGTTGGATCAAGATTATTCTGAATCATGAGCATGATAGCAGCTGCTTGAGGACATTTTGCAGGATATTCATTTATATTGCGGACATGCATTTTATATTGTGGTCTGAAACGATACATATAAATACGACCGTAAACCTCCAACTCTTTTATAAACTCTGGTAATAATACTTCATGAAATTGAGGAGCAAAGTATCTTAAAGCATTCTTTAATGCTAATTTCTTTTCCTCTGAATTAAGTATGTCCTTTCTTTTTGGTGCATGATTAACATTCTCATCTCTTGGCTGAGGTTCCGGCAATATACTTGGGATACCATTAATGATCTCTTTTTGAAAATCGTTCATTTTCACTTATTGTTTTGAATATTCTTTAATTAAAATAGTAGTAAAGCTATGTATAATACAAACTGATTATTTCCTAAAATTAAAAATAGAAAAGTTAAGATAACGATCAGGGTGTTGTTTAATATCAACAATTAGCAAGTCTAAATCCTTAGACGCATTGGTTAGTTTATTATATAGTGAATCGTTATTTATCAACTGACCGAGTGTACCTTCACCTTTGTCAATCTTGCTAAGTATGGTATTAACATTAGTCATCACCTGATTTGTATTAGCAATAGTTTGGTTGATCTTTGATTTTGCTAAGGTATCGCTTATTGAAGCAAAATTATTAATCACTGTAGTAATTTTCTCGTTATTGTTTTTAATATTTCGAGTAATAGATTCAATGTTACCGAGTATTAAAGTGAATCTGTTTTTCTGAGTTGACACCAAGGTGTCAACATTAAAAGTAGTATTCTTAATATTATCCAAAGATATTTTTATGTTTTCAAAACTCTTAGCTAAGTTATATCTTGTGTTTTCGTTAAATACTAATCTAATAGTTGTCAAAGCTGAGTCAATAGACCCCATCATATTCTCAGCTTTAAGTTTTAAAGGTAATACTTGTTTATTGATTTCTTCTTTCAAGTCACCTTCAACATTAGATGTTAAGGTGTCTCCCGGTTTTATGTTATCAGTCGAGTTTCCTAATAAGATCTGCATAGCTTTTGATCCCATAAGGTCTGAACTATAGATACTGGCTATAGAGTTTTTAGGGATGTTAATATTAGTATTGATAATAAATTTAACTCTAATAGAAGGGTTATCTTTACTTATAAAACTTACATCTTTAATATATCCTATTTTCACCCCATTTAAATTCACAGGGTTTGAAGGCACTAATCCTGCCACATTATGATAAATTGCATAATATTCTGTTTGTGAAGTAAAGAGATCTTTACTCTTTAAGAAGTTAAAACCCCATATAAATAATGATAAGGTGATAACGAAGACAATTCCTATTTTGATTTCTCTTGTTAATTTCAATTGTTTTTTTTGCTGCAAAATTACTTATTTTTTTTCAATAACCTGACTGCTTCTGCAGGAGAAATTCTTTGTTCGTTCAAAAAAGCAACAACAAAAGCATCCTTAAAGCCTTTTTCTTGAATTTTAATTAATAAATCATTTGCTTCTTTTAACGATTTTTCATTCCCTACAGTATATTTATAGAGTCCATTATGAAAATATTTCTTGATATTTTTTAAGTTCGAAAACTCTGGAGCATCCATAGGCTTGTCTGTTGATGAAGATGCAAACTGTATCCTAAATAAAATCTCCTGATTAGTAGTATCTTTAAAAACAACCGGATTAAACTTTGAAATAGTGTCTCTATTATTTTTAATATCTGTTATAACAGGATTATTTTCAACTACAACAGCAGTTTCTTCTAGTATCTTATCATTATCTTCTTTTGATTCCATATTTTTAGCCTGATTATTAAACCCTTCAACTTTAAACTTATATTCTTTAAAAGCTTCATAAATAGATTTAGCTATTTCGTTCTTCCCTTTTTCTGAAGCTAACACTTCTTCTTCGGCGGCATTACTTACAAAACCAGTCTCAATTAAAACACTTGGCATAGTTGTTTTCCAAAGCACAAGAAATCCAGCTTGCTTTACACCTCTATCCATAGACTTTACTCTCCCTTTGAAACATTTCTGAACTTTAGATGCAAAATCCAGACTCTGATCTAAATGTGCGTTCTGAAACAGAGAAAAGATAATATTTGCTTCAGGTGAATTAGGATTGTAGCCATCGTAATTTGAATTATAATTGTCTTCTAATAAAATTACACCATTCTCTTTTTTTGCAACTTCTAAACTTGTTTTACTTTTATCCAAACCCATAACATAAGTCTCATTTCCATAAGGTTCTTTCCTAGGATTTGAATTGCAATGTACAGAAATAAATAAATCTGCATGTATCTCATTTGCTATTTGAGGACGGCGATAAAGGTCAATAAATACATCAGTTGAACGGGTATATACTACTTTTACATCCGAAAAGTTTTTTTCAATAAGTTTTCCAACCTTAAGCACAATAGCCAATGCCACATCTTTTTCCTTAGTCTTTTTACCAAGAGCTCCTGAATCATGTCCTCCATGCCCTGCATCTATCACTACAGTGGTAACTTTTCCTGTTTTTCCCGGCTTATATGCAAAAGAAATAAAATTACTTATAAATAAAAAAATAAATAAAAAGGTTACAACTGATTTATTTTTAGTCATGTTTTAATAGTTTTTAACAATAATAATGTATACTTTTTAGAATGTTTTCGTTCAATACATCATTAGTATGTTTTAAAAGCTTAATTTTGCCTGAAATTTTTTACAAAAATAATATTAAATCAACATATATACTACAAATTGCTGTCAAAAAATAAATCTTACTCAATAATTTTAAGAATTGTATTCTTTATCTCTTTCATTTTAGGGATATTGTTAACCGTTTCTGCACAGCAAGAAAATAATAAATTTGCTATTGATAGCACCTTATTATTAAAAAAAACAGACAGCATCTTTGTAAAGGTTGATTCATTAAAACTAAAATCTAGTCTTCGTGATAGCACTAAGACAACTAAAAAATCAAATCCTATTAAAGATAGGGTAATCTATAAATCTACAGATTCACTACGTTTTAATGTTAAAGAAAAAAAAGTTTATCTATTTAATTCCGCTGACATCTCTTATCAAAAGATAAATTTAAAAGCAGATTTTGTTGACATGGACTTTAATAAGAACCAGGTTTTTGCTAAAGGTGTCGCAGATACAGCCGGTAATATTATAGGTAGTCCAGTATTTAAAGAAAGTGATAAAAGTTTTAACACAAAAGAATTAAATTATAATTTCACTACAAAGAAAGGGCTTATCAAAGAAGTAATCACTAAAGAAAATGAAGGTTATGTACATGGCGAACTGGTGAAAAAGATGCCCGATGATATTACTTATATCAAAAATGGCAAGTTTACAACCTGCGATCTGGAACATCCACATTTTGACATTCGGTTTGGTAGAGCAAAAGCTATTCCTGATAAAGAAATAGTAACGGGACCTGCATTTTTATACATCGAAGATATTCCTACTCCATTATTTGTCCCCGTTGGATTCTTCCCTAATTCTAAGAAACAAACTTCGGGTATTTTGTTCCCTGCTTATGGTGAGTCGCCAAACAGAGGTTTCTACTTCGAGAATGGCGGATATTATTTTGCGATAAGCGATAAAATGGATTTAGCTTTAAGGGGTGACATCTATACTAGAGGTAGCTGGGCTATTAAAGCTCTTTCTAATTACAACAAGCGTTATTGTTATAATGGGAACTTTTCTTTTAATTATATTGTGGATATTCTTGGAGATAAAGGAACTTCTACCTATTCAAAAAACACTAATTATTCTTTTATCTGGAATTATAATCAGGATGCTAAAGCCAGACCAAACAGTCGTTTCTCTGCCAGTGTTAATGTTGTAAGTAGTAAATTTAACCAAAGTGTTCGCGATTTAAATAATCTTTTCACTAACACTACTAATTCAAGCATTAGTTATTCTACTAACTTTGGTGATGATGTATTTTTGACTGCAAGTACAACTGAGAGCTATAACACCAATACGCATGTAATAGATCTTGACCTTCCTAATGTCTCTTTAAATACAAATACTTATTATCCTTTAAGGAAAAAGGTTCAAGTTGGTGGCTTAAAATGGTACGAGAATATAAGCATTAATTATGCTATGAATTTACAAAACACTATCAATAGCACCGATTCTTCTATCTTTAAAAAGAGTACTTTCGACAATATGCAAAATGGTATTAAACACAGTATCCCTATAAGCAGCAATATCAAACTATTCAAATACTTTACATTAACTAACTCAGTTGGATATCTGGAAAGATGGTATTATAAAACTATCAGAAAGAATTGGGATGCCAAAGACTCTATACTAAAGATTGACACGCTTAATGGTTTTGCTGCTGCCCGAGAATTCTCTTATAGGGCGGCTGTTAATACTACTGTTTATGGAATGGTTCAGTTTAAAAAAGGTTTTATAAGAGCTATCAGACATGTTGTGCAGCCTAGTGTTGCCTTTACATATCGTCCTGATTTTGCTGCTCCTTTCTGGGGAAATATGAGAACTTATACGGATGCAACAGGTAAGCTTCAAAGGTATTCTATTTATGAAAACACTTTGTTTGGTGGACCTCCTGTTGGTAAATCAGGTAGCTTAAGTTTCTCATTAAGCAATAATCTTGAAATGAAAGTAAACTCTAAGAAAGATACAGTAACAGGGATGAAGAAAATTGTATTGATCGAAAATCTTTCTTTCAGTACAGCTTATGATATTGCCGCCGATTCACTCAAGTGGGCTCCTTTAAGTGTTAGCGGTCGTACTACCTTGTTTAAACAACTTTATATTACCTATGGCAGCACTTGGGATCCTTACACTAAAACTTTTAATGGCTCCAGAGTTAATCAATATGAGTGGGATGTTAACCGTCGCATGTACCGACTTGATAATACGAACTGGAATTTAAGCATGAATCTGGCTTTAAACCCTTCGATGTTTAAAAAGAAATCCAGTACTACTCAATCGACTACTACTCCTAGTGCTGTTCCGCCACCTCCAGCTCAGATCCGCAACATCTCTAATATAAATCAGATACTCGAAGACAATGTTGATTTTAATGTAAACTGGAGTGCTAATTTTGCATACTCATTCAGTTATTCAAGTACATATAATGCTATTTCCAAAGTTTATGTTAAAACTCCTATGCAGAATTTAATTGGCTCGGGTAGTTTTAATCTTACTTCTAAATGGAAGATAGGTTATAGTATGATTTATGATTTCAATCAAAAACAATTTGTTGTAAATAGTATTGACATCTACCGGGATTTGCATTGTTGGGAAATGCGTTTTAACTGGATGCCTATGGGCTACCTTAAAAGCTGGACTTTTACAATTAATGTAAAAGCCTCCGTACTTAAGGATCTTAAATGGGATAAAAAGAAAGACTTTAGAGATAGTACTTATTAGAGGTATTATTAATAATAACATACAATATCGTATTCCTTTTCCTCATAAATGATATTTAGTGATTCCTGAAAACAAAAGCGCCTAAAGTAGAAAACAATTAGGTATTTCGAAGTACTTAGAGTGTCTAAAGTTTGAAGAGCCTAGAATAAAAAAATTAATAATCTTATTATGTGCATTTTAATAACTATTGGATAATTTCTAATAGTGTTTCGGCGATCACTCATTTTTATACCGCGTCGAGTCATTTTTATACGGCGTCAACTCATTTTTATACCACGTTCACTCATTTTTATACGGCGTCAACTCATTTTAAAAAAATTTTCATCTATTTTCATGTCACGTCAATTCATTTTTTATTGACGACAACAAATTTTTAGATCACGATAACAAATTTTTAGATCGCTTCAACTCATTTTTTTATCATTACCAGTCTTGTTTATATCACGACAACTCATTTTTATATCATTTCCGGTTGTGTTTGCATCAGGAACAACAATTTTCGATTTGTCAAAAATTATGCACAAAAATTTTCAACGATTAAAAGCCTATCTAACAATGCTTACACTTTTAGTAATTATTATGGTTTTAGAGTGTTATTATCTATAAATATCACTATATTAAATCTCTAATGATTTTTGCTTATTTTTTGTAATTTTTTTTCTTATATTCGCTAGGCGAACATCCTTCTACTTTCTTAAATAATTTGGAGAAAAACGAAGGATAATTAAAATGAAGGCGACCTGCAATCTCATCAAAACTCAACTCACCTTCTATTATTAATATCTTTGCTTCTTTAACAATATAGTTCTCTGTAAAATCCTGTATTGTAATTCCTCTCGATATAGGAAAAATCCTAGCAAGATATCTATAACCATAGCCCATTTTTCTCTCAATGTATTCTGAATTGCTTTCATTACTATGACCATCTTCTTCTTTTATCATACCTATTATTATAGTACATACCTGTTCGCTCAATTTATCTTGTTTGGTTTTTATCAAACTCAGATCATATTCACGCAATTTTTTATCCAGAGCATTGTAACGTTCTTCTGATAGCTCACCCATTATTTCAATTCCCTTTTCATTTACACATATATACTCTATGCCAAGTTCAGTAAGTATATCTTTAACAACTTTGATACTGCATTTGCCAACCATTGATCTTATATGTATTATCTTTATCTTAATATTTTTATTGTACATTATGTTTTTGATTAATTTATGTTTGCAAATATATGTTATTAATTCCCATTTAACCTTGATTATTAAATAAAAATTTAATTATTTTATTTATCAATTTATAAGATTGTATAATAATAAGTTATAATCCCTTTTAAAGCCTGCCGGTAGGTAGGTAGGGGGTTGGGGTTAAAAAGAAAAATGATGTTTAAAAAATACTACTATAGTATAAATAATAGTGAACATAGTATAAGAGCTTTCCCTATTTATAATATATCTTTGCATCATAAATTTTTAACAATAATAAGAATGAAAAAATCAGTTTTAGGTCACATGGATGTATATGTTATGGTCGATAAATTTCACCTGGATAACATCCCTAAATTCACTGCACATGCCAATATTACAGCTACTTTTGGCAAAATCGAATCCAATCATACCCTCATTCACGATCTCGGTGCTATTCAATCCCGTAATAATAAAGGATTAACTGCTGATAAAAAAACAAACAAACAAATTTTAGCCAAACAAATCCTACTAAATTCAGGTGTTGCAGCAGCTTTTTATTCCGATAAGAATAATATGGATATGTTCGAAAATTTTAATTTCCCTCCTAAATCGTTAGCACGTCAACGACCGGAAATTTTACTTCAAACTACCGATAGGGTAATTCTATTATTAACCGACAATCTTTTAGAACTTGCAGGTACAGGTATTACTACTGCTACAATCGCAGATATTACTACTGCTCGTGGCAATTTTATTGCTGCTACAAAAGAACCTTCTGCTTCTCGCAAAGCTCGAACAGTTATCACTTCAAGAATCAATAAAATTGATAAAGAAACTTTTCAGTTGATCAGAAAAGAATTGAGCAATCAGATGTTAATATTTATTATTTCTGATCCCGTATTATATGCAAATTATCTAAAAGTAATCGACATTACTGCCGAAGGAACTCACAAACACAATAAACCAAAAGTAATAACTGCCGAAGTAACTGTAAATGCAATACATGACGTAACCGAAGAACCTCTCGAAGGTATTACCGGTAAATTTGTCGGTAAAGCTACTACATATACAACAGATGTTAATGGTTTGTTTAAAGCAAAACATCCTCTGGGTGCCGGTTTATGTAAACTTGTAGGTGTTGATTTTGGGGCTAAGAGTTTTGCTTTTACGCTTACTGAAACAGGATATTCAATTATTATCCGCATGATTCCAACAGGAGTATAAGAAGTAGTATTTAAATTGCTTAAAGTACATAAAGGAAAAAGTCAAATAAAAAAATTCGTAATTCGTAATTCGTAATTTGAAATTGCTTTAAAAGCTCAATCATTTGTGGTTGAGCTTTTGTTTTTATATCACTTATGAAATCAAATTCCTTTGTCTTACTCCCTCTCCTTTGGAGAGGGTTGGGGTGAGGACATAACAGCAGCGTAGCTGCGACCTATTTTATTTTTTTATTTCTTTTATTATAATTTGTTTCAAATAAAACCTTACTTTTGTATGCAATATTTAAGAACCATAAAATTACACCAATATGACTTTAGCCGAAAAATTAAATAATAGCAATTGCAAGTACTCCTTATTATATAATGGTGTTGAATAAAATTATTATACTATGAATCTACTCCAACTTAAACCTCGCAAAGCATTGAATAAAGCCTTTCTGAAAGTGAAGGCTAAGGCTTGTATATTACCTGAATTTTATTCCTCCCAATTGGTTTACCAGCTTTATGGGTTAAGTGCAGAGGAGATTAGGATTTTGGAGGGGAAATAAGAGGGAATTAAGAATTAAGAATAAAAAATTAAGAATATGATTATGGAAGCAAATTTTAAATTTCATCCTGTTGGACAAGGATGTTTTTATTCAGGTGGTATTAATAATTTTGGATTTAGACATAGAAATAATACATTTAATTGTGTCTATGATTGTGGGACTTTAAGTGAAAGGCAATTACTATATAATGAAATAAATTCATTTAAAAACAGATTGAATTATAGTGAATTAGATGTGCTGTTCTTATCTCATTTAGATGATGATCACATAAATGGTGTTAGTAATCTACTTAATGGTATTACTTGTAAACATATCTACTTACCATACTTAACACCTATTCAAAGGTTATATGTAGTTATAAAACATAAACCTAAAAACACAAATGATTATGATGATTTTATTAGATTTATAGAAAGTCCTCATGATTATTTACTTAATATAGATGATAGTGAAATAGGTGAAATTATTTATATTTATGGGAATTCTGATGGCAAAGTAAATATTGATGATTTTCCTAACAAACCTATTAAACCCGATGAAATTAATTTTGAACTCCAAGATGATTTAGAATTTTTATCTGAAGATGAACTATCAAGAGATATGAAAGAAATAATAAGTATTGATAATAATAGGATAAAATTCAAGAAGGGAAATAAAACAATTAGCCTCCATAGAATCTGGGAATTTTATTTATATCATATCCCTGCAATTCAAGAACAAGTTAAAGAATTAATTCAAGCAATTAATGACTTATATAATTTTAAATTAACAGATGAGATAACACAATCTGAACTAGTAACAATATTGGGAAATAAAGATTATCTAAAAGAATTGAGAAAATGCTATAGAAAAATCTTTAAAAATTTAAATAAAACTGGGCTTATAGTTCAACATAAGCCATTGGGATATGAATTTATAGAATTATATAAAAGAGATATTAAAAGTTATTTTAATAATAATTTTTATTCTTGCGAGAAGTTACTTAGGAAAAACAACTTTATTATTAGAAAATCTCAAGATTATAACAAAGGTGTTACTTTATTAACTGGAGATATATGTCTAAATCAAATTGAAGATTCTGAATATATTCGTGATCATTTAAAATATGTAATTGTATTTCAAGTACCCCATCATGGATCTAATACAGGTTGGGATTCAAGATATTTAGAGAATTTAAATTATAGAGGACTTACATCATCAATTATTAATTTTGGCTATGGTAATAAGTTTGGACATCCTACTCTTAATGTATTAAGAGATTTAATTGAATATAATTTTGATATTAGATTTTGTACTCAATTAGAAAAATTTTATTATTGGGTTAGATTGTATTTTTGATTTTGAAAAAGAGAAAAGATCAATTTGTTTCCTAGCTTTATGGGTTGAGTGCGGAGGAGATTGGGATTGTGGAGGGGAAATAAGGGGGATTTGGGATAGAAATAAGATTGATAAAAAAATATTTAGAAGCATTTATAACATAAGCGATAATGGGAAAATATTTGTAATTTTGCAATTTTATACAATAATATGTCAGACGATCATAGTAGTTTAAGTAAAGTGGAAGAAGAAGATGTAGGTTATGTTATGAAACAACCTTTTAATCCAAATAAAATAAAGGTTAGGTCACAAACAATAACCGTTGATGCAATGGTAGAAAGGATCAAACATGAAGAAATAGATTTGTCAACAAAATTTCAAAGAAAAGAAGGATTGTGGGATGATGAAAAACAAAGCCTTTTGTTAGAATCAATCCTTATTCGTTTTCCACTTCCTGTCTTTTATTTTGATGGTAGCGATAATGACAAATGGTTAGTGATTGATGGCTTGCAAAGACTTACTGCGTTAAAAAGGTTTATAGTAACCAAAGATTTAAAACTAACAGGATTAGAATATTTAACGCTTTATGGGAAAGGGTGGGATGACCTTGAGAGACCACAACAAAGACAAATTAATGAGACTCAATTACAATGTTATGTTCTTGAAGAAGGTGACGAAAATGTAAAATTTAATATTTTTAAAAGAATAAATACAGGAGGTTTAACACTTTCTAGTCAAGAAATAAGACATGCAATGCATCAAGATGTTGCTGATTTCATACTAAAAATGTCAGAATCTGAAGAATTTTTACAAGCAACTGGGAGAAAAATAAGTAGCAATAGAATGGAAGACAGAGATTTTGTAAATAGGTTTCTTGCATTTTATTTATTAGAATATGAAACAGAGTATTCTAAAGATGACGATTTAGATTCATTTATGAACAAAGCTTTGGTTAAACTTTCAATGCTATCTGATTCAGAGAAAGAGGATATTTTTACTAAGTTTAAATCTTCTATGTCTTTGGCATTTCAAGTTTTTGGAAAGAATGCTTTTAGCAAAAAACTTAAACCAAACAGAATCAATAAAGCACTTTTCGAAGTAATTTCAGTAAGTTTTGCTAAGCTTGATGATGTCAGGAGAAACTATATACTTAATCGTAAAACATTTTTTAGAAATGAATTATATAAATCAATAAAAGAAAAGTTTAAAGATTCTCTTTCTAGTGGTACAGGTGGACAATCTAATGTACATTTAAGACACAGAGAATTTAATAACCTTATTAATTCTATATTTAACTAAAGAAATATGATAACAGAAATAGCAATTACAAACTTCAAGTCTCTTAAGAATATTAAAGTTCAAACACGAAATTTAAATTTACTTATGGGCCTAAATGGGATGGGGAAAAGCTCATTTATTCAATCTTTACTATTATTAATGCAAAGTGATAAGTTAGAGGAAAGAGTGCTTGATTTAAATGGAATATTAGCAAATATTGGACAAGGAAGAGATGTTTTTTACCAATTTGCAATCGAAGAAAATATAGGAATTCAATGGGTTTTTGATAATCAGAATCTTTACAATTGGAAATTCAAATATCAGAAAGACAAGGAGAAATTAACTGCAGAATCTGGTTTTAACAAAGAGCAAATGAAATTTTTCAGAGATTCCACAAAGAAATTTCAATATATCAGTGCTGATAGAATTGGTCCACAGGAGATTTATGAAGCTTCTTCTGTTGTAGTAGCAGATAAAAAGCAGTTAGGCTTACAGGGAGAATTTGCAGCTTACTTTATTAATATTTTTGGAGCTGAATATGAAGTTAGACAAGAGTTGCATCATAAAAAAGCAACATCACAGAAGTTGAATTCACAATTAAATGCCTGGATGCAGGAGATTTCTCCGGGTATATCCATTAATACTAAATATATACCAGAAGTAAATAAAGTAATTCTGGATTATCAATTTGATTATGGAACACAAAAAACAAATTCATTCCGTCCCAAGAATGTAGGGTTTGGGATTTCTTATGTATTACCAATAATTTTATCATTACTAACAGCAGAAGAAGGAAAAATTATAGTTATTGAAAATCCAGAATCACATATACATCCAAGTGGGCAAGCGGAATTAGGTAAACTAATTTCATTAGCAGCAAGTATAGGTGCTCAGCTATTTATTGAAACCCATAGCGACCATATTTTAAACGGTATAAGAGTAGCAGTAAAAGAGAATTTGATTGATCAATCAAAAGTGAATGTGATGTATTTTGAAAAAACAACTACAGATAAAGAGCAATTTACAAAAATAACACCGATAAAAGTTGATAAAAACGGCACTCTTAATAATTATCCAAAAGATTTCTTGGATGAGTGGAGTAATCAACTCTCTAAATTGGTTTAATCATGAATTTATTTTTCAACGAACTAAGTATAAATCCAATTGCAGTAGACAAGCATGCCGCAATTAGAAGAATGGCTATTTTTTCGAAAGCGGTAAGTGAAGCTAGGAAAAAAGGTTTTAGAAATATAAAATGTGATTATTTTACAAATGAAATTTTACTAGCTCCAGATTATACTTTTTATCAATGGCTTAACGATTCTGATGTTAACAGAGAGCAGAGAGAATTTTTGTATGGTGTAATAATTCCACCT
>TBL_comb47_HYPODRAFT_10004893_pt1 | contig 15226 bp, 11 predicted proteins | sample TroBogypolimnion_40_FD_10682 | JGI IMG/M metagenome (IMG submission 10682)
ATTCTTTTTGGAAGTACATTGGGATTTGCCCAGGATAAAAAAATTGCCACGATAAAAATAAAGACCTCTGCAGTCTGTGGCCAGTGCAAGGATCGCATTGAGCAAGGGATGGCCTATGCAAAAGGAGTGCGTGATATCACGCTTGATGTAGATACTAAGATCGCAACGATAATGTATTCCACCTCAAAAACATCACCGGACGAGCTGAGAAAAGGGATCTCAAAACTTGGTTATGATGCCGATGATATTCCGGCAGATTCGGCAGCGTATGTCAAACTTCCTCCTTGCTGCAAGAAGGATGCGAAGAAGCATTGATTATTTTTCCGGGGATATATTTTGTCCTGTTAATTTACAACCAGGATTTCCCTCTGAAGAATGAAATCTTTGCAACTGAGAACTAAAGTGTAGAGCCCCGGAGCAACAGGACGAAGATCGATTACTTCTTTCACCGTATTGTTGACAAGCAGGTTTGTTTTCTGGTACACGGATGCACCCATTACATTAAAGATCGTTATTTCGAAATTTTCCTGTAGAAGTGTGTTGATTGACAGGATGAATTTTCCATTGTTCGGAACCGGGTTTACTGAAAGCTGGGCGGGGCCATAGGCAGGAATCCCAACCGTGAAGATCGCGATATTATTCGAGGTATCCGAAGAGCATCCGTTTAATGTGACAACATCCCAGTACCAGCCGTTCTCCGTGATCTCGTATGATTGTCCGGTTGCTCCTGTTATTACAGCTCCGTCATGGTACCATTGGTTTCCATCCGGTGTATTGCTTGTTAACGCAGAGTTATCCAATGTGATTACAGGTTTCTCAGGTATATCGTTCAGTGTGACCTGCAATGCAGGAGAGGTTGTCCCGTTTCCGCAGATATTGTTACCGTATACAGAGATCGGACCGGATTGGGAATTTAATGAGAAATCAACCACGATTGAATTGGTATTTTGTCCGCTTGCAATAACAGCTCCGGCTGGCACCGTCCAGATATAAGTCATTGCATCCTGGATGGGATCAACGGAATATGGAACGTTCATCGTTCCTTGGCAAAGTGTTTCATCGCCATTGATTGTTCCCGCCGGGCCTGGAAGCGCATTTACGGTGACCGGGAAAACATCAGCGACAGGGGCTGCACATCCGTTTGAGTTGGTGTAATTAACACTGACTGACTGTGAGCCTGAATTGTTCCATGAAACCATCACCGAGTTTGTTCCTTGCCCTGCAACGATTGTCCCGCCCGGTGAGATTGTCCAGGAATAACCTGTCATCCCGGTCTCGGTAGTATATGTCAAATACCCGGAGCTCACACAAACAGAACCCGGGCCTGAAACAGTAGGTGAAGGACCTTGTTTTACTGTGACCGCAAAGGTCGCGAGTGTTGTATTTGTACAGCCATTTGCATTGGTATAGGATAAGCTGAGGGTCTTGCTCCCGGCTGTATTCCATACTATCGTGGCATTGCTGGTGTTCGCACCAGAAGTGATTGTGCCACCCCCTGAAGCGGTCCAGGTATAGTTTGTCATACCTGTCTGTGTTGCGTAAACCGTCGGGATTCCTGTGCATGGGTTGGCATCACCTGCAATTGCCGGAACCGGAAGCGGGCTCACGTTAGCGCAGACACTTGCAGGGACGAGCCCTGCGCATCCCGCGGCATTGGTGTAATTTACACTTATGCATTGGGTCCCTGAAGAAGTCCATGTGACTGTTGCAGTATTGCTTGAAGCTGTTCCGCCTGCAGTTATCGTACCTCCTGTGACCAACCAGGAATAGTTTGATTTGCCGGGTTCAGTAGTATATATATTCCCTGTAACATTCTGGCATGCACTGACAGGTCCTGCGAGTGTAGGAGTTGCTGGGTCATTAACGTTCACAACAATACCCGAAATGGATCCGTTACTTGCACATCCGATTCCATAAACAACAACATTCCCGGAATACGACGGATTTGGAAAGGAGACCGTGATTGAATTTGTATTGGCTCCTGCCGTGATTACAGCGCCATATGGCAGTGTCCAGGCATATCCGATTGCATTGGTTATCGCAGGGACAGAATAGACATATCCGGTTCCCCCGTTACATACCTGACCGGGTCCCGTGATTGTACCAGCAGGACCAGCGGCAAGACATTGTGTTGTAAAGGTCTGGTCACTGCCATAAGAAGTCCCGGCTGCGTTTACTCCTTTAATCCTGTAATGGTAGAGTGTGGAAGTGGGAAGCCCGGTAAGGTTGGCAGTGACGGTTGCAGTTGTGTTCCCGGTAACTGTTGTAGGTGCTCCTGATATTGTTGATCCATAAGCAACGGTAAGTCCATACTCAAAAGAGGTTGTGGTAGAGGTGTTATTTGCATTTACGGTGCCGTTCAGCGTCGCAGAAGTAGTGCTTACTGCCGTTGCTGCCAAAGTCGCGACAGTCGGCGGAACCAGGCCAGAACTTGCCAGGATAACTGTGAAATCACAACAATTTCCGTAGGTCTGGCCAGTGCAGGGTCCGGAAGGATAACCCAACCACTCGGTCATTATCCTGAGCCTGGTTGCTCCTGTTAGCGCTGTAACGGGAGGTGTGAACGTAACTGTATAATTTGTGCCCGAGGCGCTGATGATTACCTGTCCGACTAGTTCTGTTGCATCGAAGGTGTTGTTATGGTTATAATCGATCCATGCTGAAGCATAAGTTGAAGAATAGCCGCCTTGTACAGTAATTGTGGCTGAATTCCCGATGGTGAGATTTGTGGATGCTGCTGTATAGTCGTGATACCAGTTTGTGCATAGGATGCTCTGGTTAATAGTTCCAAGCTGGAAAAGTGATATTCCATCTCCGTATGTACATCCTGTGGAATAGGTTGGGGTGCAGTATTGCGCCATGGCCTGGCTAGCGGAAACAGCAAAAATGAAATAAATGATGATTCTGGTAAAGGTTTTCATAGTTGTCAGTTTTGGTTTGGCATGATAAAAGAGGAAAACTTCGATAGAGCTCATTATATAAGTGGTGATGTTTCCTTTTATTAAATTTGAATTCCCGGCTATAGGGTATTAAGTGATTAAAAACATATAGATACTATTTAATTGAAGCCTTTTGACGCTGCATCCCAACAGACATCTTCTAAGAGCAATAATAATAATATATTTTCGAAAATGAAAATAAATATACAAATAAATGAGTAAATCATTCCTGATCATCCAGGTTCTCCGGGCAGAAAAGATATCCCGGAAAGAAATTTACTAGAGTTATTTGATGTATAAACAAATAATTATGCCTAAAAAAAAAGCTGCCCTGGAGCAGCTTTTTTAACTATTGAATTCGGCGAAGCTTACTTTTTCTTCACCGTTTTCTTTGTCTTGGAACCTTTGGCTGTATTCTGTTTTATCACAGCCTGTGCAGCAGCCAAACGGGCGATGGGAACGCGGAATGGAGAACAACTCACATAGTTGAATCCCAGCGAATGGCAAAATTCAACAGATTTAGGTTCACCACCGTGCTCACCGCAAATACCGATCTTCAGGTTTGTTCGTGTGCTGCGTCCTTTTTCAACGGCCAACGCCATTAACTGGCCAACGCCTTCGAAATCGATCACCTGGAAAGGATCTACGGGAAGTATTTTTTTCTCCAGATAATCCGGGAGGAATCCACCGATGTCATCCCTCGAAAAACCAAAACTCATTTGTGTGAGGTCATTGGTTCCGAATGAGAAGAACTGTGCGGTTTCTGCGATCTGATCAGCAGTCAGGCAAGCTCTTGGAATCTCGATCATGGTACCAACCATGTGCGGGATTTCCTTCATCTTGAATTTTGCCAGAACTTCAGCAAGAATTTTATCAACTATCACGTACTGATCTTTTAATTCATTGACAGTACAGGTCACAGGGATCATGATTTCAGGGAACGGATGTTTCTTTTCCTTAATCAGTTCAGCTGTTGCTTCAAAGATAGCGCGGACCTGCATCTCGGTGATTTCCGGATAAGTAATGCCAAGGCGGACTCCGCGATGACCCATCATCGGGTTTGTTTCATGCAGCGCTTCTGCACGTTTATCAAATTCAGAGGAGCTGATCCCGAGGCTGTCAGCGATCTTTTTGCGGGCTTCCGGTTGCTGGGGAATAAACTCGTGCAATGGTGGGTCCAGTGTCCTGACGGTAACCGGGAATCCATCCATTGCTGCAAGTGTGCCTTTAATATCGGCCTTAACAAAAGGATACAATTCATTGAGTGCATTTCTGCGTTCAGCTTCTGATTTGGAGGCAATCATTTTCCGGAGCAGGAATAATGGCTCTTCAGCATGTTTTCCATAGAACATGTGTTCAGTACGGAAAAGGCCGATTCCTTCAGCACCAAAAGCGCGTGCTTTGGCAGCGTCATCCGGTGTATCAGCATTGGTGCGGATATTCATCGTGCGGATCTTATCGCACAGTGACATGAATTCCTGGAAATCCGGGTTTTCTTCAGCAGCCTTGATCATGGGAATCTTGCTGTTATAAACATACCCTTTGGAACCATTCAGTGAAATGAAATCTCCTTCATGCAGGGTGATCCCATCAACGGAGAGCGTTTTCTTCGACGCTTCGATCTTCAGGTTTCCGGCGCCAACGATGCAGCATTTACCCCAGCCTCTGGCAACGAGTGCGGCATGACTGGTCATTCCGCCACGTGCAGTAAGGATGGCATAAGCTGCGCGCATTCCTTCAATGTCTTCAGGGTTGGTTTCTTCCCTGACGAGGATCACTGCTTTGCCCTGTTTTGCCCACTCAACGGCTGCTTCAGAATTGAAGACGATCTGGCCGGTAGCTCCGCCGGGACCAGCCGGTAAGCCTTTTGCCATTGGTTTCAATGCAGCTTCTGCCTTGGGATCAAGGATCGGATGAAGCAATTCATCAAGTTGTGACGGCTCAACGCGGATCACGGCTTCTTCCTTGCTGATCAGTTTCTCATGATACATATCCAGTGCCATCTTCACGGCAGCAGGACCATTCCTTTTGCCAACGCGGCATTGCAGCATGTATAGTTTACCATCCTGGATCGTAAACTCAACATCAAGCATGTTGCGGTAATGTTTTTCAAGTCGTTTCTGGATCTTGTCAAGTTCCTTATATGCTTTTGGCATCGCGGTTTCCAGTGACGTCAGCTTCATGGTATGCTCATTTTTCCCGATCTCATTGATGGGATTTGGAGTACGGATACCGGCAACGACATCTTCACCCTGGGCATTGGCAAGCCATTCACCATAAAAATATTTCTCGCCTGTAGCAGGGTTACGTGTAAAAGCAACACCGGTTGCTGATGATTCACCCATGTTTCCAAATACCATGGACTGAACGGAAACTGCTGTTCCCCATTCATCGGGAATACTTTCAAACCGACGGTAAGAAATTGCACGTTTTCCCATCCAGCTCTGGAAAACTGCACCGATTGCACCATATAACTGCTCCATGGCATCTTCAGGGAAAGGTTTACCAAGAACTTCTTTAACTTTCTTTTTATAGATTTCTATGAGGGATTTCAGATCGGCTGCCGTGAGTTGAGTATCACTATATACTCCACGGGCTTCTTTCATCTTCTGTAATTCATGCTCCAGCTGAACCCTGACACCTTTGCCTTCCTTAGGTTCAATGCCTGCGGCTTTTTCCATTACAACATCCGAGTACATCTGAATCAGGCGGCGCTGGGAATCATATACAAAACGCGGGTTATTTGTTTTTCGGATGAACCCTTCGCGTGTAATGTCATTTAATCCAACATTTAAAACGGTTTCCATCATACCTGGCATGGAAGCTCTTGCCCCGGAACGAACAGAGACCAACAGCGGATTGTCCTTATCGCCAAATATCGCACCCATTTCCTTCTCGGTTTTACGAAGTGCTTTCTCAATCTGGTGTTCTAAGTCTTTTGGGTAGTTTTTGTCGTTCTCGTAGTAGGCAGTGCATACTTCTGTTGTGATTGTAAACCCGGCAGGAACAGGAAGTCCGATATTCACCATCTCGGCAAGGTTTGCCCCTTTTCCACCTAAAAGGTTTTTCATGTCGGCCTGGCCATCCGCTTTTTTACCACCAAAAAAGTAAACATACTTTTTCTCTTTGACATCTTTTGACATAGTTCACAAAGTTTAAATAGTTGATTATCTTGTTAATTAAAGCATTTTTTTGAAGTTGCAAAAGTACAAAAAAATTTGCCTTAAAAAACGATAATTCACGGAAAATTAATACTCAAGTTTTCCGATATTTCCCATGTTCCACAGGATCCATGATTGCCGGTGAAGAAGATAGGGCGTAGGATGAAGGGGACTCCATTTGCGTGGATCCGGAAGGATTGAAACAAGCAGTGCAGCCTGTGGTCCCGGGACAGCGGATGCAGGTTTGCTGAAATAGGTCTCCGATGCCTGTTCAACACCATAAATTCCATCTCCTGTCTCAATCACATTCAGATAGACTTCAAGGATTCTTTTCTTGCTCCAGAACAATTCAATCAAGGCAGTAAAATACACCTCCAGGCCTTTCCTTACCCATGACCGCTGCGGCCAGAGGAAAACATTTTTTGCTGTCTGTTGAGAGATTGTACTCCCACCGCGCATCTTTTTTCCCTCATTTTTTTTGTTGAAGGCTGATGCTTTTTTGATCGCCTTCATATCGAAACCATTGTGCCGGAAAAAAAGGTTGTCTTCTGAAGCTACAACCGCCAAAACCAGTTCCGGGGAAATATTTTCAATCGGAACCCACCGTTTTTTCAGGATAATTTTATCTCCGTCAAACAACCGGCCAGTGCAGCGAATTACCATCAGGGGGGTAATCGGGGGATTGACGAACTTATAAAGCAGTGCGAATAAAATTGAAGAGATCAAAAAGAAGAGCACGACATATAAACTGAAGCGCAGTAAGGCTTTGAAGAACTTTTTCATGACGCGGGAATTCCTTTAATCCTTAATTTTCCCTTCGATGAAATCATTCAGTTCTTTTATGGATGATTCAAAATGAAAGGCATCGTTAATCGTGTAGTAGTTTCCGATATCGTAAGTATATTTGTAGGCGAATTTCGCAAAATCAAGCCGGGATTTCTCAAACGAGAACAGCTCCATAATCTCTTTTACTTCCGATGCAAACAAACAGTTTGATGTGGTTACCTGTTTTGCGATCTGAAGTTTGCTGTCTTCAAATGATTTATCTGAAATTGTTTGTTTGGCTTTTTCAAAGTCAAGGGGTGTCAGGGGATAAGGACAACCCACCCGGCCATTGTAGCCGGGCATTACATAATGTTCACGCTCTTCCGTAACCTGCGAGGCATTCACATCTGAAGTGACATTGATGTTCACGGTACCCCCTGAGATGTTCACATTGTTGACTGTGGTGGTTGCAGTCTGGGGTTCCATAGCAAACTGATGGGAAGGGACAGGGGGGCCTGAATAAGGAATTATCACTTGAGAATTTACTGGTTGTAAGGCCTGTGAAAGTTTTACCTGGTTCTGGAAACGAAGCAAATATTGGTTTTTTGAATTCTTTTTTATGCAGTAAGTTACTTCAAGATCCCTGGAAAGTGTCAGGTTTCTGTCAACTTTTGGCAACTCAGGGTTCTCAAAAATGATCCTGAGCTTGTAGGAAGGAGCTGGTAAACCAGTTACTTTGATGTTTGTTTCAGGAGATGAGTTCTGGAGAACACCATTCAGGACAACAGAAAACCGTTCACCATTTTCTGAAAAAATTACAATGTTTGAGGTTTGCCCGGTCGATACATGGCTGAAGATAAGTAACAGGACTGTGGCCAGGAAAAGCTTTACAGGTATACGCATGAGAATCTTGGTAATTTTGACAGTAATTTAGTGATAAGCCGTTAAAAGCGGAGATGATAGCTATCATTCCTTTTAGATTTCCTGCCAAATGTACAAAATTTTCATAATTTTGCTGCCTATCCCAAACTCCGGAAAATATGAGCAAATTTATCGGTATCCGTCACGAAGACAAGTATGTCAGTGAACGAAGATCCCCTTTGACTCCCAAACATGTAGAGCGGCTGGTCAACCAGAAAAAACTTGATATTATTGTCCAGACATCCGACCGGCGAATCTTTACAGATGAAGAGTATATTTCTGCAGGTGCAAAAATTGCCAGGGACCTTAAAAAGTGTTCAGTGATTTTTGGTGTCAAGGAAATGCCCATCACCTTTTTTGAGCCTGATAAAACATATGTGTTTTTCGCCCATGTAATCAAAGGCCAGCATAAAAATATGCCGATGCTGAAAAAGATGATGGAGCTGAAATGCAACCTGATTGAATACGAGAAGATTGTTGACGAACAGGGCAAACGCCTGATATTTTTTGGAAAATATGCCGGGCTTGCCGGGATGATAAATACCTTCTGGGCATTGGGTTTACGGATGAAGGATCATGGATATATCTCCAAACTTCTTAAAATCAAGCAAGCTCATAATTACTCTTCTCTCAAGGAAGCAAAAGATGATGTTTCTGCAATCGGTCAGCGCATTGCGGAAGAAGGAATTCCGCATGATTTGCGCCCTTTCGTGATCGGTTTTACCGGGTATGGAAATGTTTCGCAGGGAGCACAGGAAATCTGTGGCTTACTTCCGGTCAAGGAAATTTCTGCCGGGAAACTTCTGACTCTGCGTACCCGCAAGAACATGCCGGAAAATATCATCTATAAAGTGGTATTTCATGAAGAGGACCTTTATGAACATGAAAAGGGATTACCATTTGACCTCCATGATTATTATGCCAATCCCCAGGATTATGTCAGTGTTTTCGAAAAATACGCACCTCATCTTTCTGTGCTTGTCAATTGCCTGTATTGGGATAAAAGGTTTCCACGCCTGTTAACGAAAGAATACCTGAAGAAAATGTTTGCCAAAGGTCGCCCGAAACTGACTGTAATAGGGGATATCAGTTGTGATGTTGAAGGCTCAGTCGAATGTACACTGAAACCTACAGAAATTGAAGATCCGATTTTTACTTATGACCCGGTAACTGAACAAATACAGATGGGACATGAAGGGGAAGGGATGCTGGTTATGGCTGTGGATATCCTGCCCGCAGAATTACCACGTGATGCATCATCCGGATTTGGGGATGTCCTGGTGAACTTTGTAAAACCCATTGCTGATGCTGATTTTGAAGAGGCTTTCGAAGATCTCGATCTTCCGAAAGCAATCAAAAAAGGACTGATTCTCCACAAGGGTGAATTAACGCCCGATTATAAATATCTTGAGGAATTCTTAGATCAATAATATTTCTGTTAAACAATTTTTTCCAACCTTATGAAAAAGATTTTGATCCTTGGCGCCGGACTGGTCGCAAAACCCATAATTCAATACCTGCTCTCCAATGACTATGCGATAACGGTTGCATCCAATACGGTTGACAGGGCTGAACAGATGATAGCGGGGCATGCAAACGGAACCTCCGTTTTTTGGGAAGCTACCGATGAAAAAGGTCTTGACAAGCTGGTTTCCCAACATGACCTTACTGTAAGTATCTTACCATACGTGTTTCATGTCATGGTTGCAACGCATTGCGTGAAGCACAAAAAGAACATGGTGACTACTTCCTACGTAAAGCCGGAAATGAAAGCTCTTGACCAGCCTGCAAAAGATGCTGGTATCATAATTCTCAACGAACTGGGACTCGATCCGGGAGTGGACCATATGTCGGCGATGCGCATCATCGATCACATCCATTCGAATGGTGGTGCTGTCCTGGAATTTTATTCTATCTGCGGGGCTCTTCCTGCACCGGAAGCTGCTAATAATCCTTTCCGCTACAAATTTTCCTGGAGCCCCAAAGGCGTTGTCCTGGCTGGTAACAATGATGCAAGGTACCTCAGTCATGGATCGGTTCTCGAAGTTCCAACCAAGGATCTTTTTAAGAATCCTTTTTCCGTGGACTTTCCGATGGTCGGAAAACTTGAAGTCTATCCAAACCGGGATTCAATGGCATACAAGGAGATCTATGGAATTCCTGAAGCTCAGACTGTTTTTCGCGGTACCTTCAGGTATAAAGGCTGGTGCGAAACGCTGGATGTCATTAAAAGGCTGGATCTGATATCTAGCGAGAAAACGGATATGTCAGGAATGACCTATGCTGATCTTACACTTCGCCAGATAGGACAAAAACCAACAAAGGAGAACGACAGTTCTCATCCAAAACAGGTTCATATCCAGGATGTCCGGAATGCAATTGCCGGCTACCTTGACATACCCGCGACTGCACATGCAATCAGCGCATTGGAGTGGCTCGGACTTTTTGATCCGCAACCTATGGGCAGGAATGTTGATTCAACTTTTGAAGTAACTTCTGACCTGATGATCGAGAAGATGAACCTTGGGCTTTACGAAAGAGATATGGTTGTCCTTCAGCATACCTTCCTGGCAGGATATTCGGATGGCCGGAAAGAAATAATCCGTTCCCGGATGCTTGATTATGGCACGCTTGCAACGGATACGTCCATTGCGCGGACTGTAGCATTACCAGCTGCAATTGGTGTGGATATGATCCTGAAAGGCAGCATACAGGCAACCGGAGTGCATATTCCTGTGATCCCTGAAATTTACGGACCCATTCTTGAACAACTGGAACTTCTGAACATTAAGATGATTGAAGAATATGGTTTGCCACTAAGTGAAAATATCCAGTAACCCCGGATTTTCATTTTCATGGATCACTTCAGATTTTAAGGAAAGTAACATCATCCTCCATTGTATGGCTTCAATCCTGGTTGCAATTGTCGTTGTTATATTTGTATATGCTGTTTTCAGCATGATGAAAAAAAAAGGAGATGATGCTCAACCCCGCTCCGGCCGTAAGTATGGTAAATGGATCGGGGGTGGTCTTGGTTGGGCTTTTGGTGGGCCGATAGGAGCTATCCTCGGGTTTTCACTGGGCTCGTTTCTGGATAATGCAAGGATTGAAACCAATATCTACAGAGGCAATGCCCGCGGAGATTTTGCCATGAGTCTTCTGGTCCTCTCAGCGGCAGTTATGAAAGCGGATGGCAAGGTTGTAAAGGCGGAGCTGGATTACGTACGGCAATTTTTTCTTCAGCAATTCGGGATCGTCGAGGCCGAACGCCTGATCTTGATGCTGCGGGAGATTATCAAGCAGGACATCAATGTAAGGGAGGTCAGTGAACAGATCGGACAGTACATGGATTACCCTTCAAAACTGCAGATGGTGCATTTCCTTTTTGGCATTGCTTCATCTGACGGGCAGTTTGATTCCAGCGAGATCGGTGTGATTGAAGAAATTTCCGGATACATGGGGATTACTAATTCCGATTTTGCTTCAATCCGTGCTATGTTTGTGAAAAACATCAACAGTGCCTATGATATTCTTGAGATTACACCGAATGCTACCAATGACGAGGTGAAAAAAGCTTACCGGCGGCTGGCAATAGAGTACCATCCGGATAAAGTTTCGCACCTTGGAGAAGATATTCGTAAATCAGCTACGGAAAAATTTCAGACACTAAGCGCAGCCTACGAGGAAATTAAGAAACAACGAGGAATGATTTAGTTCAACCGCAAACTCCGGTTATTCCCGGAATTCTATTTCCTGGTATACTTTCCGATAAGCAACCCTTCTGACAAAATATGTCCCTGCATGCTTTTTATCAGTTCACCGGCACTGACCCCTTTCCTGATCTTTAAAATGGAATCAAGAGCATAGATTTGAAAGCAGTAATGATGAGTTCCTCCCGGTGGACATGGCCCCTTGTAATCATTCGAACCGAAATCGTTGGTTCCTGAAACTATTGCATTGGTCGCATTCTCTGTAAATACGACATGCTCAATAAAAGAATGAATTATCACCGGAATATTGGCGATTACCCAGTGTACCCAGTTTCCGGAAGGAGCATCCGGATCATTGCAGATAAGTGCAAAGCATTTTGTTGAAGTTGGAAAATCACTCCATTCAAGGTGGGGTGAAACATTCACTCCATCGCATGTAAATTTTGAAGGAATAAATTCGTTTTGCTTAAAAGAGTTGCTTTTCAGATTCATGGCTGGTTTTGATGTTGCTGAATGGTACTGACTTTCGACAGGATATGATATAACAAAGACAAATCCAAATAAAATCCATTTGGAGAAATAATGCCGAACATGAGGGAATAGCATTTTTATTCTATGGTTTGATATTGACCCTGGTGACAAACTTAATTGAATGTTATGAACGATTTATCCTGCAGGCTTTTTGCAGCCATAGAGTTACAGTATCATCAATTTCGTCAGGAGATTCAACCTTGATAAAATGGGCTACCTTATTTTTGGAGACCCTGAAAGTTTTATGAATGGGGAATTCATTAATTTCTACATCAAGTAAAAACTCAATATCTACGTATGTTTTCCTGGGCTTAATAGCCAGGAAGGTACTTTTTGCCATTACGATGATGGCATGTTTTACATAGTTGATGTTTAAGGGGCCGCAGCCTTCTAGTGCCCGGATGATCTTGTCAAAGATCTCCCGGATCACAGGATCTTTTCCTGAAAAATGATGATCCGCATTCGTGATTTCACAACTGTGGGATTGATTTGGAACTTTAAAATTCCTGCCGCATCTAGGACATTTCCACGACATCGTTATCCTTTGTTTTTAACAGAAAAACTCCTGGTTGAGTCTGGTTTAATATCAAAAGTGGCTTTAATCGAAGAATCTCCAGGTAACACCGAATTTGAACGCCGCATCCTGCATGGGATAATGAGGAACTGTGAAATAAGAGTAACCCATAAATGTGCTGTTGAAATGGGTATACATCAGGAATAATCTTGCACGCTGTATCTTCAAGTTGACGAAGACATCCATATACAGGTAATTCCCGATCTGCTTGGAATTCTGATTGTAAAAAGAGCGGGTTGCCGGCATGTACGCATCACCAAAATATAGGGTGTTGTAATTGAAATTCAGGCCCGGTTGAATTGCAGCAGCCCCATGAAATAGTTGCTGCGTCAGGCTTACGGTAAGGTTCCCAAGGAATGCCGGAAGTCTCAGGACGTTTGATCCCTGGATGGTCTGGTAAACAAATTGTCCTTTGAACTGAAGTTTCCAGACTTTTAGTGTACCATTCAGGTAGGCATACAGGTAGCCGAATTGCTGGTTGAACTGGTGCGGGGTAGCAGTAGTATCAAGGTAAACAAAGTGGTTAATCCTGCTGACACTGACGCCTGTCTCCAGATAATTTGCCAGGGAATAGGATACACTTCCGCTGATTATGTTTTGTTTTTGCCATGCAGTATCCCACCTGAAGTTGTTTCCGGAATAGTGCTCAAAAAACCAGCCTGGTTTCTGAAAGGCTGAATATCCTTTGAAGGTGATGGTCCCTGCATTTTTCTCAGGCGTGCCAAGTGTCTGGCTTAGCATGACTTTGAGTGACATGTCTCCTTTATTGTAATCCCCAAAAACATAGTCTGCACTGCCGGCAAGGTGTAAACTTCTGAACAGGTTTATGTCAATGTCGGCAGCGGGAATATACTGGTTGAAAAAATTCCTGATGGCATGATCCCTCACCTCTATGTATTGGTGTTTGAAGTGAAGTTCCAGTTGGAGAAGCCTGCTTTTCCTGTCAGATCTGAAACTCGGGTTGGTCCAGCAAACCTCGTTTACAATGCGGGAAATTGTTACAGAATCAAAAGAGGTGATGCTGTCAAGGTAAATGTTCTTATAGAATCCCGATTTTGGGTTATTATCGATATAATTCTGGATTTGCCGGTTGTACTCGAAACTGTAAGTAAGTCGCCCAAGTTCAAGGTGCTTCGAAGAAAAAAAAGCAGTATCCTTTGCATTCTTTGGATGCCTGGAAAGGTTGAAATAGTGTTTCATGAAGAAGCCGGTTTCCCGAATCCGGGTTTGTGCCTGGGTAAGGTTTATTTTGTAGATCTGCCTGTTTGTTTCCTGGTTGTTTTCAAAGACGCTATCGTAGGCTATACCGCCATTTTCGTTATTTTTCAGACGGTTGATTACGAAATTACTGATGACACCGTACCGTTTGTTTTTGGAAAAGTACTGGGCAGTAAGGACGAAATTGATATGGTTTGCGCTTTGCCTGAGGTAAGCTCCGGGGGAGTTTAGTACCCTGAGATCAAACCCGATATTCAGGCTTCGGTAAATGTTGCGGCTGAACGTTGCATGGAAAAAAATTTCTTTTTTCCCGCCTTGCACATATTCAAGATCGGTGTAGGTCTTAAGAACTTTATAATACCTGACGCTGTCGTTCTGGTACAGGAGGCGGTCGAATGAGTGGATTCCATAGTCGAAGCCGCAATGCTGTGTTGTGAATCCGGGGATGAGGTACCTGTAGTCCTGCCCGGTATTTCCCAATGCACCAAAGAAGTTGGATTGTTTCATCAGGGGTGTATAGTTCTGGAACCCGGATAAGGCGGTATCGCTGGGATGAAGCTTAAGCGACCCGAGTTTCTCAAAGTCGTTGTAGAAGAATGAGACTTGCGTGGAATCTCTTTTGGGTTTGATCTTGGATGAATCGGCAGGGGCAGTGCAGGAAATTAATGGATAAGCGATGAGGAGAAGTGTGAAGAAAAGTAGGAGGGAAGCGGTTTTATACATTGCCATAAAGTTGAAGTAAAGGTAAGAAAAAGCTTGTCGGTGATTCACTTCAGGCAAAAAAAAAACCCCCCGAAAAATTCGGAGGGATTATAAAGAATCGGCAACGACATACTCTCCCGCATTGTGGTGCAGTACCATCTGCGCTAGTGGGCTTAACTTCTCTGTTCGGAATGGGAAGAGGTGATCACCACTGCTATAGTCACCGTAAGATCTTTGTCCAATTTCCACTACTGGTTTGGATCGAAATACGATTTGACATATAAAAGAAAGAAAATACGACGGTTCATCAACAAATCATCACTGTTAGAAGAAAGCTTACGGGTAATTAGTAATACTCGGCTTTGGCATTACTGCCTTTACACCTATATCCTATCAACGTAGTAGTCTACTACGACCCTTAAAGGAAGTCTCATCTTGGGCTGAGTTTCGTACTTAGATGCTTTCAGCACTTATCTCGTCCAGACGTAGCTACTCTGCAATGCAGCTGGCGCCACAACAGATACACTAGCGGTCTGTCCAACTCGGTCCTCTCGTACTAGAGTCAGGTGCCCTCAAACTTCCAACGCCCACAACAGATAGGGACCGAACTGTCTCGCGACGTTCTGAACCCAGCTCACGTGCCACTTTAATCGGCGAACAGCCGAACCCTTGGGACCTTCTTCAGCCCCAGGATGTGACGAGCCG
>TBL_comb47_HYPODRAFT_10004894_pt1 | contig 15224 bp, 9 predicted proteins | sample TroBogypolimnion_40_FD_10682 | JGI IMG/M metagenome (IMG submission 10682)
CAGACCACCAAATCGGTTGAGGATTTTGGAGAATTAACAAAGAATATAAAGAATCAGGCTCAAGGCGGTCGGGTAGAGGCTCACGACACCATCTGCCGTCAGGTTTCGAACCGGGTTACTCATTTGCAACGGTTTGCTGTTCGATTTGAACGGATCATTTTCGTTGGAGGCCACAACAGTTCCAACGCAAAGGTCTTATTCGATGTCTGCAAAAAAGAAAATGTACACAGCCATTTCGTTTCTTCTCCTGAAGATGTTAAGGCAGCTTGGTTTACAGGAATTGAAACTGTAGGAATATGCGGGGCAACCTCCACACCGCAATGGTTAATGGATCAGGTGGGTGAAAAGATCAGAGGATTTAATGAAGCTCACTGATTGTGCCGAAGATGATAATTAATAGTCATTCTTAGTCATTTAGTGGTCATTCATTTTCAGAAAACCACCACAACTAATATAACCATTACAAATATTACAACCACGATAACCACCGACTCACAGCTAATGACAACCATTGTCAAAACTTTTCTTCAGGTACAAGAGTTTTAATTCATCATTAATCTTAAGCTGTTATTTAACAAACAATTGTTTCTGTTTGGAATACTTTGATTTACTTTGAACTGAATTTCAAAAGTAAAAGGATAAGACTATGGCTATATACAATATAATTCCAGAGCATTCAATAAAACGAAAGAAATTACAAAAGATAGGTGTATTTACCTCAGGAGGTGATGCACCGGGCATGAATGCAGCAATTCGGGCAGTAACCCGTGCTGCAATTGCAAATAAGTTAAAAGTGGTAGGTATCCGTCGTGGATACCAGGGGATGATTGAAGGTGATTTTATTAATTTGAAATCCACGGATGTAAGCGGTATCCTTCAGCTTGGAGGTACCATGCTGAAAACTGCGCGCAGCAATGAGTTCAGAAGTTCTGATGGTCGCGAAAAGGCATACCAGCAGTTGAAGAAAGCCGAAATTGATGCTGTCGTGGTCATTGGTGGTGACGGTTCATTTACAGGCGCATTGGTCTTTTCACAGGAATATGATTTCCCGTTTATCGGAATACCGGGGACCATTGATAATGATATTTATGGAACCGACTATACGATTGGTTACGATACTGCCCTGAATACAGTAGTTGAAGCAGTGGATAAGATCAAAGATACAGCCCGTTCACACGGAAGGATTTTCTTTGTCGAGGTAATGGGGCGTGAGGCAGGATTACTGGCCCTGAATAGCGGCATTGCCTGTGGGGCAGAGGTTATTCTCATTCCTGAAGCAAAAGGGGACTTCAATCAATTGAAGAAATTCCTGGATAAGGGTTATAAGAATAAAGAAACCAGCGGAATCATTATGGTTGCCGAAGGTGATGAAGCCGGAGGTGCAATTAAGATCGCGGAAGAAGTAAGGAAAGAACATCCTGATCTGGATGTACGTGTTTCGATTCTGGGACATATTCAGCGGGGTGGAAGTCCAACCGCCAAAGACCGCGTTAACGCCACCAAAATGGGGGTTGCTGCTGTAGATGCCTTGCTTGATGACCAAAAGAGCATAATGATTGGGCTGGACAATGAAAAAATTGTCCATGTACCCTTCAATAAAGCAGTCAAGTTGAATCATTCTATTGATACCAATTTGCTCGATATCCAAAAGCTACTTAATATTTGATTGTCTTATTTTAGTAACAGAAAAGCAGAAGAAAACTTCGGATTTGTTCATCGTTATTGGTAATGTTTATTAACTTCATATCCAAATTATTAACCATCAAGTTGCCGATGAACCGAAGTCAATCAAATCGGATCAGATTAAGCCACGAAAGGACATTTATGTTCTTGCTATTGATATGCATTTGCTTCAGGTCTTTAGCTCAAACGGATTCAAGCTATACAATTTTTGTTGCAGGTCATGCCTACGGCGCTCATGCGGGTACAAATATTGGCTTGCATCCCCCCTTCCTGGCTAAATTAAAGACCAGTCTGGATAGTAAGGTATCAGCCTTATTTTTAACGGGAGATATTGTCAATCAAAGTACTAATGAGAGCTGGGCCCAGGTAGAGCAAGAACTTCTTAACCTGAGATTAAGATCATACTATTCGATGGGGAATCATGATAATAATCCAATTGGGCTTTCAGTGTTTATAAAGAAATATGGCAGTACTTACTATTCCTTTACAATCCAAAATGAGTTGTACATCATTTTAAATAGTACAGAATCAGATCGTTCGATATCTCCTGCTCAGCTTCAGTTTCTGGATCAGGTATTAAAGCAAGCCGACACGCAACAGAAAAGAATCTTTGTATTTTTTCACGAGGTTATTTGGAACAGCCTCGAAAAATATAAGTTGGTTCGAAGTAACAGCCGCTCAAGATATGAATACATGGTAAACATTTCCAACTTCTGGAATCAGGTATTCCCTATGCTTACAGCTTATCCTGAGAAGAAGTTCTATTTGTTTGCAGGTGATGTTGGTGGTAATCCTGACGCAATTGCAGCTTCATACGATCAGTGGCAAAATGTTAGTCTGATTTCCTCAGGAATGGGAGAGGTGAAGGATGAAAATTTCCTGAAGGTGAATGTTTTACCAGACACTGTTACCTTTAAGCTAATCCCATTAGATGATGGTATTGTGATGCATCCAATTACCTGGTACAATTTACCAGAGAAACCAGATCAGATAAATGGAGCAATATATGTTATTCCACCAGTATCGGCTGTCAGGTATGAGGTTTCCCCGATCAGTAATGCAACAGCCTATCATTGGATTTTAAGCGGTGGAATTACTGGAAGCAGTGATTCTTCGGCGATAAATCTAAGTTTTAATACCGGTTTTCAAAACGGGAATATAGTGGTAAGTGCTGTTAATGATGGCTTTGGTGAAAGCGATTCGGCAGTACTGGATGTTCGTGCTGATAACACCCTGAGTTCAAAAGAAGAAAATGTTTCTGGGTTTAAGGTGTTTCAAAACCACCAATTTCTGCAATTTGCAATTAATTCTGAAGTCGTTGCTAATGCTCAACTTCGAATCTTCGATCAGATGGGCAGACTGATATTAAACGAAAACTTACTGCTAAATCCAGGGGTTACTACCAAAACTGTGACTATAAATAGTTTGGGGCAAGGCTTGATCTTTATCGAATTGTCAAAGGGAATAAGTCGCCTGATCCAAAAAATAATGCTTCATTAGCAATCCAGATTCAACTCATCAGAAAAAACTTCAAGAATCTTTTGGACAAGTAAACGATTAGAAATCTTTTTCGGTATTTTGCGGTTATGAATGAAGAATTGCTTTTCGCCGATGTTATACTGCCTTTGCCACTGGATTATCACTTTACCTATAGGGTGCCTGTAGCTTTCCAGATGAAGATTAGGACCGGCATTCGTGTCATTGTTCAATTTGGCAAACGTAAGTTCTTTTCGGCATTGGTTTATAAGCTGCATCAAAACAGGCCTGACGGTGATTTCGAGATCAAAGATATTGAAGCAATTTTGGATGAAGAACCTATCCTGGGTGAAAAGCAACTCCAGCTTTGGGAATGGATTGCCAATTACTATTGCTGCTCCATGGGTGAAGTATTTAAAGCTGCTTTGCCTACAGGACTAAAATTGGAGAGTCAGACAAAAATTAGCCTTAATCCTGAAACTAATCTGCCTGATAATTTAAGCGAAAAGGAAAACCTGGTTTTACTGTTATTTGAGAGTCGAAAGACGGCTAGTGTTCAGGATTTAAACAAGTTTCTGGGACAACAATCCTCCTTTGCCATTCTGAAATTACTTCTCGAGAAAAATGCTGTAATCGTTGAAGAACAGCTTCGTGAAAGCTATAAACCAAGGGTTGTCAGCTTTGTCAGGCTTAACCCGGAATACAATACGGAAGAAAAACTCAATGCAGCACTTGATTCGCTCAAAAAGGCAAAAAAACAGGAACAACTGCTAAAGATATTCCTGGCTGAAACAATATTTTGTGATTCAAGTCAGACTGAAATGAGTAAGAAAGATTTACTCGAATGCGCTGAAGCAACGGAAGCTGCATTGAAAGGTCTTGCAGATAAACAAATACTGGAATTGTATCAGAAAGAAACCGGGAGAATTGAACGGCTTCAAAATGATGATTTACAGATTAAAGAGCTTACAATTCCCCAGCAAACTGCATATGAGGATATCCTAAAACAGTTTGAAGTTCATCAAACAGTTTTACTGAATGGGGTAACATCGAGCGGCAAAACAGAAATCTACATCCGCCTGATTGAAGAACAATTAAAACTTGGAAAGCAGGTATTGTATCTTGTTCCTGAAATTGGACTGACCACTCAGATCATCACCCGCCTTAAAACAGCTTTTGGTGATTTAGCAGGCATATATCACTCTAAATTTAACGATGCTCAACGGGTGGAAATCTGGTTTAATGTACTGAATGAAACCACGGGTAAAACAGGACAGCAATACAAGGTTATCCTGGGGGCACGTTCTGCTATTTTTCTGCCGTTCAAAGATCTGGGCTTGATTATAGTCGATGAAGAACATGAAAATTCATACAAACAGATGGATCCGGCTCCACGATACAATGCACGTGACATGGCTATCCTGATGGGAAATATTCATGGTGCAAAGGTTCTGCTGGGTTCTGCAACTCCATCCTATGAAACCTATTTCAATGCACGCAGTAATAAATACGGATTAGTTAATCTGAATGAAAGGTTTCTGGGGATTGAAATGCCTGAACTGATTACAGGCAATACACAAGATGCTCATAAACGTAAACTGATGCGTTCGGTTTTTACTCCTGAACTTTATGATGAAATCACAGCAGCATTGGTGAATAAAGAACAGGTAATCCTATTCCAAAACCGACGTGGATTCGCACCCTTTGTACAGTGTGACACCTGTGGCTGGATACCCAAATGCAAATATTGCGACGTGAGTTTAACCTACCATAAAAACAGATCAAGTCTGATCTGTCATTATTGTGGAAACACCATTTCTATGGTTACCAAATGTGAAGAATGTGGATCGACTGAGATCAAAACACGTGGGTTTGGTACTGAAAAGATAGAAGAAGAAATTCAGCTTCTTTTCCCTGAGGCACGGATTGCACGGATGGATCTGGATACTACAAGGGCAAAAAGTGCTTATGAACAGCTTATCTGGAAGTTTGAAAGCGGCAAAATTGATATACTGGTTGGGACTCAAATGGTAACCAAAGGTCTTGATTTTGATCATGTTCGGGTAGTGGGTGTACTGAATGCAGATAACTTATTGAATTATCCTGATTTCCGTTCATATGAACGAAGCTTTCAGTTAATTATGCAGGTGAGTGGCAGGGCTGGTCGAAAGAATAATCGGGGAAAAGTAGTTGTTCAAACGAGTCAGCCTAACCATCCAGTCATTCAGGATGTTATTGCTAACGATTACTACAAGCTTTTCAGCAGGCAAATGGCTGAAAGGAAGATGTTCCGTTATCCGCCGTACTATCGGCTAATTAAGATTGTTGTAAAAAACCAGAATAAAGAACGGCTAGATCTGGCGGCACAGCACCTGGCTACAGCCTTTAAAATTCACTTTAACCGGAATGTGCTTGGCCCTGAATACCCGGTTGTAGGCAGAATCCAAATGTGGTTTCAGAAAGAAATACTTATTAAAATTCCCCGCGATGGTAAGATTCAGGAAGCAAAAACGAAAATCATGGAAATTATCAACCATACCAAATCACAGCCAAACAATAGCAATCTGATTGTTTATGCTGATGTCGATCCAATGTAATGGAAATGTTTCTATTGTTGAAAACGAAGAGTTTGAAATGTTTCTTTTGTTTGAAGGGTTTCTGTTGTTTCTGTTGTTTGAAATGTTTCTGTACACCGGAACATTATCAACAACAGAAACAATAGAAACCATACAAACCACAAAAAACCTGTTTTATATTACTGCAGTGGAATATGTTCAGGTCGTTTGTGTTTCCAACGACGATGCGACCATAACCAATATTCAGGTTCGGCCCTGATAATCTCTTCCAGTTTTCGGACATAAGCCATCAGGATTTCTTCCGGTTTAACATCGGCGGGATTTTCCACGAGTTTATAATGGAATACTTCATATCGTCCACGTCCGATTTTGCGGGTATGGTGCATAATAACCGGTTGATTGGTCTTGGTGGCAATCTTCATTGGTCCTGGAAAGAATGCGGTTTCCTGATTCAGGAATATTGTCCAGAATTGCGAATTGGCTATTGGAGTCTGATCTGCAGCAAGCATCAGGCTACCAGGTCTTTCGGCATGATTAAAATCCAGTGCAGTACGTACAGAATGATTTACTGGAATCGAGATGGCCCCAAAACGTTCACGTGTGTCGAGAAGAAACCGTTCAAAGGCCTTATTCTTTCTTGTCGGATTGTAAACAACCAAAAACTGCGCTTTAATGAACCTTTGCAACGATCCGCTCCATTCCCAGTTATTGTGATGCATCCCAAGCACAATGATGCTTTTCCCCTGTTGGTAATATTCCTCATAGAGCTCAAGATTATGAACTTTCAACCGATCATCAATTTGTTTCTCAGTCATATGGCTATATTTGATCGTCTCCAGACCAATGTCGCTTAAATGATGGTAAAATTTCTTCTCTATTTTCTGGATTTCTTCCTCACTTTTCTCAGGGAAGGACCGAGTCAGATTCTCATGAACGATATCTCTTCTATACCTGATCACATAAAAAAGTACAAAATAGAAAACATCAGCCAATCCAAAGATAACCCAGAAGGGAAGTCGTGCTGTTAATTTGCATAAGACTACAATAAAACGATCAATCAATGATTCCATGATTTTTTTGAAGTTGGAAAGCTGCAAATTTAATAAAAACGACCTCTCTACATCATAAAATTAAAGCTGAGGTCATTAAAAAACCGGACGGGCAATCACTATTCCGCTGTTTTTTGATTCAGGTCGTATGAAATCAGTTATTGGGCCTTCTGATAAAACTACTTTTTCACCGCTCAGCGAAGCATGAAGCAAATGAAACTCTTTTCCTTTGCGGATAATGATGCCAACATGATTGATGTCGATTCCTTCATTCCCGGAAGTCAATCCTATAATATCCCCGTGATGCAATGCTTTAAGCAGATTCACCGGATTGTTTTTGGGGAAGTAATAGATTTCTTTGGATGAAAGTTTCTTTTCCTGATCAGCAATGGTTGGGATCAGCTCCGGATGAGCTTTCAATACCGGGTATTCTCCGGGATGTCCACTCATGAAATTAATAGGCTTAATTAGTTTTACTCCTGTGAGATTTAGTTGTTCACTAATGATTTTCTTTTCGGCATTATTATGTATCCATTCGCTGAAATAATGAAGGCGGGAAGGATATCCATTGCGAATCCCATCCCGGTACCTTATTCGTTCAAGTTGAGCGGCAAATGATTCAAAATCAGTCTTTCCTGATTTAACCGTAAGTGCAAGTGCAAGGCAGGTTTCGGCAAATGTGGTGCAGTCCAGTTCCCGAAGGTTTATAACCAGTTTTTCTTCAGGTCCGTTTTCAAGAGTTGCCCCAACATAGGGTGTACCAAGAAATGAAAGACCAATATCGGCAACCAGATCGGAACCGGGCTTACTGATTTCATGAGAAAAGGTGTTTAATTTTTCTTCCACCAGCCTTTTGTCTTCGGGTTGAAATATACAATCCTTCAAAATAACCTGTGAACGAACGCCAGGGATGTTCCAGACTATTGTAAGAATCAGCAATAAGATCACGGAATTGAATTTCATAAGTTGCAAATTAATCTGAACGATAAAGTTAGAAAAGTTTCATCATTGCCACTGTTTACAAGGAAGAATTGATTATTTAAGGATAGATTTAGTTGTGTCTGTTTCAGTATAAACTTGTTTTATAACATGTTTTTGTGAACTCTACCTTAATTCAGCATGAATTAATTAATGGAACTTGTTAGATTTCAGATTACAAGAAGCATTTTGGATCATGACCAACAACTGTTGGAAATGTACGTATCTGGCTGAATTATTGTGCATCAGATGAGTCTTGCCTATTAATAATTGTATCTTTGACTCCGTTAATGAATTGTTCAATGTTAAGAAATTTGTATGTATAAATTAAGAAATCTTTTCCTCGCAGTTTTGGTGATGGCCTCTTTTGTCGTTTCTGCTCAGGAAAAAAAGGAAGGTGAGAAGGAAAAAGCTTATCAATTTACTGCAATAAAGGATATTCCCACTACCTCAGTTAAAGATCAGTATCGTTCAGGAACCTGTTGGTCCTTCTCAGGTTTAGGTTTTCTGGAAGCTGAAATGCTTCGTCTGGGCAAGCCTGCAGTTGATTTATCCGAAATGTTTGTAGTTTATCATGCCTATTCTGATAAAGCAGTTAAATATGTCAGAATGCACGGAAGTTTAAACTTTGGCGGTGGTGGTGCTTTTCATGATGTCACCAATGTAATCAGGAATTATGGCATTGTTCCCGATGAAGTATATAAAGGATTAAATTACGGTGAAGAGAAACATGTACATGGAGAGATGGACCGGATTCTTTTAGATGAGGTAAAATCAGTAGTTGATAATCCGAATAAGAAGCTTACAACAGCATGGCATGATGTAATCGATGGAACTCTTGATACGTATCTTGGGAAACTTCCTGAAACGTTTAAATATCTGGGGAAAGACTATACACCGAAGTCTTTTGCCAAAGACTATGTAGGATTGAATATGGACGATTATGTTGAAATTTCATCTTATTCCCATCATCCGTTTTATGAAAAATTTATCATCGAAGTTCCTGACAACTGGGCATGGGATGAGGTGTATAATGTTCCGTTAAACGAATTGGAAGAGATCATTGATAATTCGGTCAATAACGGTTATACCGTTGCATGGGCTGCCGATGTAAGTGAAAAAGGATTCTCTACTTCACAGAAAGGAGTTGCAGTTGTTCCAATAGTTGATAAAGCAAATATGACGGATGCTGAAATCGCTAAATGGGAAAAACTCAGCGAAAAAGAAAAAAATGAAGAGTTATACAAACTCGATAAACCAGGTGCTGAAAAGGTTATTACTCAGGAGCTTCGCCAGATTGATTTTGATGATTACCAGACAACCGACGATCATGGTATGGTGATCTGTGGTACCGCCAAAGATCAGATAGGAAACCTCTATTATAAAGTAAAGAACTCCTGGGGAAAGTATAATGATTATGATGGTTATTTCTATGCATCAAAACCCTATGTGAAATTCAAAACAACATCGATCATGGTACATAAGGATGCCATACCCAAAAATATACGAAAGAAATTGAATCTGTAAAATATAGACCTCGTCATTCGACGAGGTTTTTTATTGCAATAAATCCAGTTCGTAAAAGAGCTTTTGTATATTTGAAGCATGAGAAAACTAACGCTGATTCTGTTGTGCCTTATTCCATTATTCGGTTATTCTGATGATTATACCTGGTGGAACACTATACATGGTTGGCAGCCCGGGATGCCCAGCTGGCGTGACTGGATACATATTTCTCCCGGGTTTCTCGGGCCAAATGCGATGCCTGTGCCTGATATGAAAAAAGGAGTTGTTCCCTCGGGTACAAATCTTGAATTTGGGATGGATTTTCATTTTCAAGTAGGTGATCCGACTCAGGATCTCTCGGCCAAATATTACCGTTCGTTTGCAGAAGATAAGATTGCCATTGAACTTTACAGCGTTATTGTCGAGCATTTTGCTATGTCTGACTATATACGCGATTCAAGAAATGCCCGTATTTTTAGCGGCAAAGGCTTTGCTGATGGTGATCTCTATTTCACTACACTGATCCAGGTGATAAAGGATCATAAATTCCCGAATACTATGTTTCGGATGGCTTGCCGTACGGCCTCGGGCAGCCAGATTGAGGGAGCCCGATATTCAGATAGTCCCGGATACTATTTCGATTTAAGTTTCTCAAAAGAGTATTCATGTAAAAATGAAGGAATGTCGTTTATGCCTTATGCATCGGCAGGCTTTTATTCATGGCAGACCAACGATGCATTTAACCTGCAGGACGATTGTTACATGTATGGCCTTGGCGCTGATTTGAAATGGAAACGCTGGACGTTGTCCAATTCACTTTCAGGCTATTCGGGTTATAAACATGACCGTGACCGGCCTATGGTTTATACATTTGATGTGAATCATTCCTTAAAAAAGAATATCATCCGGTTGCAATATCTAAATGGACTAAGGGACTGGAATTACAAGACGATCAAACTTTCGTATATCATAAATCTGAAAAAACAACCTTTGTCCAGCAGGCTTTAATGATTTATAGTCAGATGGAAGTCTTAGAAGTTACTCATTCAATCATTGTTCGGCCGGTTCATGTTTTTCTTTAAATCCCAGTGTATTGCGGACTCCACTGAAGATTGATTTCCACCAGTAATTCAAGATAGAATGTTTCTGATCCCGTTGGAAACTGATGGCTTCGGGAAGCAATTCTTTTCCTCTAGGATTTTTATTTTTCACCAACAAGCTGTTTGCCAGAAAACTGGCAAATTTGGCTTCCCGGGTATTCCCATTTTTTGTTTCAAGAACAGAAATGTGAAGATCATTGTATCCAAATAATAAATCACCCGTGGCGCTGGTATTGTTAGCTATAAAAGAAAAACCAAAACTGTCAACATGTCCTGAACGTATGGAGATCTTGGCCAGAGGTTCCAATACGGGATTCAAAATATGCAGGTTGAACGGACTTAGATTTCCGCTTACAGTAAACCGATTCTCAGGATTATCCATCTTATAATTCATATTGACCTTTAATTGACATGAATCCATGATTGTGGAAGAGCCCGTCATTTCGAAATCAGGAATAATACCTTTTGATGTTTTCATATTTGTAAATGGCATCAACCGTGCATTAATATGGTTAAATCTGATTTTTCCTTCATCATCACCTGAGGCGGGCTGTTCGGTATAAATGATGGATGAATTTTCAAGCTTAAATGAATCGAGTGCAAATTTATATTTTGACGACTTTATCATATCCTGTATCATTTTTGGCCTTCTGTTCTCATCGAATGGAAGTTGTAAGTCTCTGTAAATGTCAAGATTTAAGCCATTAATTGTTAGGTATTTGCCTGTCAATTCATTCTTGTCAAACCATCTGTTAATGTTTGGATGCTCAATACAGATAGAGTCAATACTACCTGAATAGTAATCGGATTGAAATTTAACCTGTTTTTGATGGTTTTCTTTGCTGTAATTCGGTATTACACGAATGTCTTTAGCCACAAACCTATTGTTTTTTGAAGAGTATGAAGTTTCACCAATACTGAAATGGTAGAGCTTTTCCTGACGTTTTATATTTGGAATTTTAAATGAAAAATCATCGGCATTCAAGAATCCATGTGATGGATTTTTATCTATCCGAACATTCGCCAGATTAAATGTCACGATTTCATTAAATTTCATTTGTCCACTTTTAAATACAGATATATCAGCGTCTTTGACACTTAGCTTTTTAGTGGTAAAAACGTCGGCAAAACTTTCAAAGTGTGGATATAGATCAACTTTATATGGATTGAATTTCGATGAGTCTTTTTCATTATTATATAATTTGAAAGAAGGCTTTTCAGTGACAATCGATTCAAAAGAAAAAAGGTCATTCCGATAAGCATTATCCATATCGAAACCATTCATTGCTAGCGATGGAATATGCAATTCGAACTGATCTTTACTTAAACTCTTTGTAATGGGTTTAACAACCAGATTACTGGCCATAATTCTTCGGTCAAGGGTTGAAAAAGACAACTCTTCGATGCTGAATTGCTGGTTTTTATCTTTGGGAGTAAAAGTAAATTGCATCAATTTGCCGGTGTAATCACCAGTTTTAAATTCAGGTCTTTCGGCTTCAATGTTTTTTAAAATAAGGATATTCTGTGCTTCCATTTTAAGGTCTGATTGCACCAGCAGGAAAGGTTTTATCCCCAATTCGGAAAAGACTTTCAGTGAACCATCAGTTAGACTGAACTTTCGAATCGCAATGGATTCAATCTCTTTTGGCAAAGGGAATGTGACATCTTTTATATCCTTCGTATTGGTTCCTTTTTTCTTTTGATAGATTTTAATATCAGGAGAGTTAATCAATAGATTATCGGCATCAATTTTATGGTCGAAATAGAATTCTTCAATATTAATACCTTTAATTCTCAACTCAGGTAACGTCAGCTGTATATTCCATTTAATATTTGAAAAATCCAAACTGTTTGTTTCAGGATACATTCGGGCATTGATCACAAATACCTCTTTCCTACGGGTAGAAAAACCTACTTCTCCAGCCCTTATAACATGTACATTATCAGATAGACGGATTAAGTGGTCGCGGACTGAAAAGTCAACAAATTCAGAAAAAAGCAACTTTTTTTGACCAAATTGTTCTTTATTAATTAAGGTGTTCTCAAGCAGAAGGCTGAATTTATTATCAAGAGAAATGGTTTTATCTTTTCGGCTATGATTAATAAGCCTGATCGTTCCATCAGGGATTACCACTTTCCCAATCTTTATTTCATCCAGGTAGTTTGATAAAAGTTCAAAAAGATCGTCAAACTCAACCTTCGGTTTTGCTTGTTTCAGAAGGGCAAAATTTTCATAGTATATTTGAGGTGATTTTATACTCAAAGTGTCGACAGCAAGTTTTTTGTTGAAAAATGCTTTATGAAAATCAGCATTCAATAAGGATAGTTCAGGAATTGTAAACTCATATAATTCATTACGATTATAGCGTTTAAGCCAACTTTCCATATTTTCCCTGATTACGGGGAAAAGATGAAGATTTTGAAGTTTAGCTTCCTTCTTATTCGTTGATATGGACAAATTCCCGATTGTGAGTTTATGAAGCTGATCAACAAGCTGCATTTGATAATCACTGAAATTCAACTCTATTTGGTTTGCATAAAACAAACGGTCAGTTCTCTTAACACTGATTTCATCCAATGCAAATTCCCCCAGTTGTAATTTTATGGTTGACTCAATGTTGCCAGTTTGTATGACACCGGTTTTATTCAGTAATTGAATCTTGCCCTTTTGAATCGATACCTGTTTTGAATATATACCTTTTACATATTTAGAGATCAGATTATAAATGAAACTTGGATTTTCAGATGTAGTATCCTTTATTGCAATTTGATTCTGGGTAAGTTTGAATAAAGGATTAAATAGGTTAATCTTTTGAAAAACAAACCTTCTCTCATGAAAGGCTTTTTTAAAATTAAACTGATCGAGTCTTATACTATCGCAATTTGACTCGATAGTATTTTTAGATCCTTTTGAGTTTTTATCAGTTTGTAATGGGAATATTTGAATGTTTTTAACAAGGACTGAGTTTTTTTGAGTCGATAGTTTTAGGTATCCGGCTTTAACCCGGTGAATATTATCTCCAAGAATCAGTTCATAATCCGAAGCAGTAAAATCAATATGTTTTGAATAAAATATTCTGCTTGTATCCTGTAATGAAAGAGAATCAAGAAGGAAATCTTCCAGCTTGATATTTATTTTCTTTAATTCCTGCTGATTTGTCAGATCAGTCTGAGATTTGAAAAGCATCAACTCGGCATTTTGCAATTTAAAATGCTGAATACTGATATTCGACAATTCATCCTTGATTAAATCATAGAGATTGAATTGATCGACGGGTTCCAATTTTACGTTTACAAGTTTCTCACCTGGCCAGTAATTGATTTTCGCATTTTTTAATATTACAGAATCAATTGGGATTGAATTATTGCGGTAGAAATCCTTGATATGGCTACTGGTTATTTTCACATCGGGTACAAAGATATGATATCGGCTTTTTTCTGTTATATTTTGATTTATTGGCTTTAATTCGACGTTTTTAGCTTCTATCTGTGAATGTTTCAGCGAATAAGTGACAACCTCAGCATTTAACGAGTGAATGCTGTCGGCAAGCTTATTCTGATAGTTTTGCATTCTGAAATAAATATCTTCAGTGTCAAACAATCGGTTGGGATTGGGCAACAGCAAAGAATCAGTATAAAAATTCAGTATTCCGAAGGTAATATCTTCAGCATTGGCTAATTTCCGTGTGTCACCCAATAATTTATAAAAGTTAAAGCTTGCATTCGATAATTCAATCTTGTCAATCTTTATTGATTTGAACGATTTGGTAACAAGAGGTATTAATTCCTGAATAAGGGTTATGAGGTTGTTTTTCTGATCATCAGGCCCGTTTTGTTTGCCGTGTATGACTAGTTCAGGCTGACTGATCAGGATCTCTCCAAGTTCTAACTTTTTCTTCAGGATCAACTGAAGCAGTTTGATTCCGTTTATTCGGATGTTAGGAGAGGAAAATGAATAGAATTGTTTATTTGAATTGGTTTGGACAAAAGTACTGGTGAGGGAGTCAGATGGATGAAATGAAACCTCGTTGATTTCAATTCCCCATTGTTTAAAATTGAATGTGAGATTCTCAAAAGTAAGCACATACTTTCCCTTTGATTTTTTTTCAACTAATTCTGAAAGATTTTTGTTTAAATAACTCTGAGCTTCGAAATATAATATAGCGAATCCCACCAAAGCGATAAGAATCACTACTGAAAGCACAGCTGCCACCGTCTTTACAATTTTTTTCCGAATAGCTGCCATGGATATTTATAATTTTAAAATCCTCACAAACAAGTTAAGTTTGAATACTATGTGATGTATTTATATAAACTTTAATATTATGAAAAGGTTACTTTATATTGATCAAAATTTATTAATGTTTTCAATATGAATTCAAAGAAAATAAAAGAAAGGTCACTATTCAGTCGCAGACAATATAGCAATTAATTGGGTGGCTTCATAAGGGTTTTGTTATTTTTTGATTGCGGTATCAATGACCGACCGGATAATAAGTCATACAAGGACGGAATGTTCTTTAGATAGAGAAAGGATTTTTTGACAAATGAAATCCGGAAAATAAATACGTTGATGAAAATTAATCACCCATAAAACGATTTTTTCATATTGAAAAATGATTTCTTAGTATTGAAAAATGATTTCTTAGTATTGAAAAATGATTTCTTCAATACGAAAAATGATTTTTTCAATACGAAAAATGATTTCTTCAATACGAAAAATGATTTCTTCAATACGAAAAATGATTTCTTCAATACGAAAAATGATTTTTTCAATACGAAAAATGATTTTTTCAATACGAAAAATGATTTTTTCAATACGAAAAATGATTTCTTCAATACGAAAAATGATTTTT
>TBL_comb47_HYPODRAFT_10004896_pt1 | contig 15222 bp, 11 predicted proteins | sample TroBogypolimnion_40_FD_10682 | JGI IMG/M metagenome (IMG submission 10682)
AGTTGACATTACGGAAAGAAGAAATGCAGAGGTTGCTTTGCGCATTGCGGAAGAAAAATACCGGATACTCCTGGATGAGTCGAGTGATCCGATTTTTACGTTTTACCCTGATGGACAATATATATATGTAAACAAAGCCTTTGCAAACGGAGTCGGGAAGAAGCAGGAAGATATTATTGGGAGAAAAATATGGGATGTTTTTCCGCATGATGAAGCGGAAAAACGCTTTGCCGCAGTGAAATGGGTATTTGAAAATGGCACAACCAAAGAAATCCAGGTCCGTGTTCCCCTTCCACAGGGAGACCATTATTACCTTACAACAGTCAAACCAATTTTGGGTGAATCGGATAAAGTCATATCGGTTATCTGTATCTCAAAAGACATAACAGCACGTAAACATGCTGAAGAGGTTTTAAGCCTATCTGAAGAAAAATTCCGTAAGGCATTTAATTTACATCCTGGAATCGTAGCGATTTCGACCCTTAATGAAGGGAAATACATTGATGTCAATCGGAAATTTTCAGAAGTCCTGGGTTGGGATCGTGATGAGGTAATTGGCAAAACAATACACGATCTCGATATTTTTGTTGACTTCTCAGATCGTGAGGAAATGGTTTCTTGTGCGTTGCGTGACGGTAATGTAAAAAACTTTGAAACCAATATTAAAACAAAATCAGGAGAGGTTCGCGTGGCTTTGTTCTCGGCCGAAATAATCGAAACAGAAGGTCAAAAATGTGTTCTCGCCCAAGTAACTGATATCACTGACAGGAAACTGGCAGAGGAGGCACTTCGGCAAAGCCGGAGTTTTACCCAGAATATTTTGGATACTACCCCTAACCTTATATATATCTACGATATAACAGAGAAATGTAATGTCTATTGCAACTCTGTTATGAACCAGATTCTTGGATTTACTCCTGAATACATTTTAAACCAGAATAAAGAGGTTTTTAATAACCTTTTACACCCAGACGATGTAAATCTTGTTGTTGAACATCATGACAAATTACGGAGAGCCTCTGATGATGAAATATTCGAAGTGGTTTACAGGATGAAACATTTCAATGGTTCGTGGGTAACTTTACACAGCAGGGATAAAGTTTTTTTAAGGGACGATCGGGCAAAAGCTAAACAGATTATTGGTGCAGCACGTGACATTACCCGCGAAAGAGAATCGGAAGAATTGCTAAAAGTAAGCCAGGAAAAGTACCGTCAGTTGATCGAGAATTCTTTTGATATGATTGTGCTTATGGATGCTGACGGAATTACCCATTTCATAAGCGACTCCTGCGAAAGGATTCTTGGGTACTCTCCAGATGAGTTAATTAATTTACAATCAATTCAGCAAATGGTACACCCTGATGATCAGGAAAGGGTTTTGGAGGAATATCGGAACGGAATGATCAGGGGTTTTGGTGGCAGCCAATACAGGCATAGGCATAAAAACGGAAGTTGGGTCTATCTTGAGTCCATTGGTTCAAATCAATTGAATAATCCGTACCTGAAATCAATAGTCCTTAATGTACGCGATATCACCGAGCGTAAAAAGGCTGAAGAGGCTCTTCGAGACAGTGAAGCCCGTTTGAACAATGTGATCGAAGGTACGAATGTAGGAACCTGGGAATGGAACGTACAAACTGGAGAAACTATTTTTAATGAACGATGGGCTGAAATTGTCGGCTATTCACTGGCAGAACTTGAACCTGTAAGTATCAAAACCTGGATTGATTTGGTCCATCCCGAAGACCTTCAAAAGTCTGATGAGCAATTAAAACTTGCTTTTAGCCACCAGCTGGAAAACTATGATATCGAATGTCGAATGAAACACCGTTCCAATGGTTGGATTTGGGTGCAGGATCGGGGCAAGGTGATCATTTGGACAAAAGATGACAAGCCGCTATGGATGGCAGGAACACATTCTGACATTACGGAGAGGAAAATGGCAGAAGAAAAAATGGTGCAGCTTAACCAACAACTCAAAGAAACGAATGCGGCTAAAGACAAATTTTTCTCCATTATTGCCCATGATTTGAAGAATCCGTTCAATGCGATAATTGGTTTTAGCAATCTGATGGCAGCCCAGATCAACAAAAAAAATTATGAATCTATTGCTGAATATGCAGGCATTATCCAGAACTCGTCTCAAAGAGCTATGTCATTGTTAGTTAATTTGTTAGAGTGGTCAAGATCGCAAACTGGAAGAATCGGGTTTAACCCGGAATACATCGAATTGGTAACATTAATCAATGAAGTGACTGAATTGGCGAATGACACAGCCCAGCAAAAAACAATTACAATTTTACGGAATTTGCCCGACAGCCTTGTTACCTATGCAGATAAACATATGATCAGTACTATTTTACGGAACCTGATATCCAATGCGATAAAATTTTCCTTTCAGGCCAGCCAGGTATCAATTTTTGCCCAAAATTTTAAGGATGAAATAAAAATTGTTGTTGCCGATCACGGTGTAGGGATCAGGCCGGAGGCTATTGACAAATTGTGGCGCATCGATGAAAGCTATTCCACTATGGGTACAGGAAAAGAGAAAGGGTCGGGACTCGGATTGTTGTTGTGCAAGGAGTTTATTGAAAAGCATGGTGGCAGGATATGGGTGGACACTGAATTTGGAAAAGGGAGTGCTTTTAGTTTTACGATACCCAAATAATATAACTGATGAATTTCCCCAAAAATCCTTATTTTATGCCAGTATTACAATTCATGGCAACATTCTGAAATACTTGTTACAAACAGCATGAAAATCACTTTGCAATATGATTTGTCAATGGAATGTTTAAATTTGAAAAAAATATACTTCTCATTCATTGAAAATTGGTGAAAATATTATGGTTGATAAAATGAAATTAAAAGAGTGTGTTTTGCTTATTGCCGAAGACGAGAATACGAATTATTTATATCTTGAATTTTTGTTAAAGAATAAAGTTAAAAGGATTGATCGTGCGATAAATGGCAGATTTGCAATCGAAATGGCCTTAAACAATCAATACGAACTTATTTTAATGGATTTGAAAATGCCGTTTATGAACGGTGTGGAAGCTACAAGTAAGCTGAAACAAAAAAAACCCGAAATTCCGATCATTGTACAAACCGCATATTCGATGCCTGAGGAAAGGGAAGCTGCCTTTGAGGCAGGTTGCGACGATTATATTACCAAACCGATCAGGAGGGGTGATCTGATGGAGGTTATCGGTAAATTCATGTCATTGGCTTGATTATTTCAAGTTACATTTACCGGAATGATCTGATTCTTTATCGCGTGACAGGCCATTCTTCATAAAACTGTTTGAGAAACAAAAGCATAAATTCGTGTCTTTTATCGGCAAGCATTTTTCCTGTCTGGGTTTGCATCAGCTCTTTTAAACGCAGTAATTTTTCATAAAAATGGTTGACCGTGGTTCCTTTACTTTTTTTGTATTCCTCGAAATCCGAATGGTTAACAGGTTTTATATCCGGATGATATAAAACTCTTCCCCTGCTTCCGCCATAAGCAAACGCCCGGGCAATCCCAATCGCACCGATTGCATCAAGACGGTCGGCATCCTGCAAAACCTTGCATTCCAGGTCGTTGGTTGCTGTATCGACCCCTGCCCCCTTATAACTCACACCTTCAATAATTGCACAAACTCTTTCGATCGTATCTTCATCAGTATTGTTTTGAAGCAGCCATTGCTTTGCTTTTTGCTCTCCTAAATCTTCGTTCGACAATTTCCAGTCGTCAACATCATGCAGCAATGCTGACAGTTCAACTAAAAAAAGATCTGCCCCTTCTGATTTGGCAATCTGTAAGGCCAGTTCCCTTACCCGAAAGATGTGCCACCAGTCGTGCCCCGATGGGTCACTTTCGAATCGTGATCTGACAAACGCTTCGGTTTCTTCCAAAAGCAAATATTTTTCCATATCTCCAATGTATCAATTTGAATAATAAAATAAAGATATAAAATGTTGTGAATTGGCTATATTTGTAATTGAAATAATTTTCAACAATGAATACCAATCTTTCGGGCGAGTGGGCAAAAAGTGTAATTGTCAGAAATGAAATTGACAAATATCTTATTGATGGTAAGGATTTTATCAATAATCGGATTATATTTGACAACCTTGAAAATTCAAAAAATCCTGATCCCGGTAAAATCCGGGATATCCTTCAAAAATCATTGTCTATCAAAACGCTTGCTCCTGATGAGACTGCAACTCTTTTGAACGTCACATCATCCGAAATCTGGGAGGAGATTAACCAAACAGCCCTTGAGGTGAAAAAAAAGGTTTACGACAACCGGATCGTCTTTTTTGCCCCTCTTTATTGTTCCAATCTTTGTGTCAACAATTGTGCCTATTGTGGGTTCAGGGAAGCCAACCACCACGAAGTCAGGCGCATCCTGACAATTGATGAAATCAGGGGAGAAACGATTTCTGTGGTCAGGGAGGGGCATAAAAGGTTGATCCTCGTTTTTGGCGAACATCAGCAATCGGACATCGATTACATGGTTTCAGCTGTAAAAGCGGTTTATAGTGTCAATGAAAAAGCCACTGTTTCTGGTCATCCTTCTTCGGTACGTCGTGTCAACATCAATGCTGCTCCGATGGAGATAGCCAAACTGAAAAAGCTAAAGGATTCAGGGATAGGTACATACCAGGTTTTTCAGGAGACCTACCATCGCGAAACGTACCATAACGTCCATCCTTCCAATACTTTGAAGGGTGATTATCAATGGCGGCTTTATGCCTTGCACCGAGCCATGGACGCTGGAATTGACGATGTTGCGATCGGTGCACTTTTCGGATTGTATGACTGGCGTTTCGAAGTCATGGGGCTACTTTATCATACTCTCGATCTGGAAAAACAGTTTGGGATCGGTCCGCACACGATCTCATTTCCGCGGATGACACCTGCATTGGGCTCATCGTTAAGTGCTGAATCACCTTTTCGTGTTTCGGATGAAAATTTTAAAAAACTGGTGGCTGTCCTGAGGTTATCCGTCCCGACTGCCGGGATGATTGTTACAGCCAGGGAAAAGGCTGCGATCAAAAGGGAGGTGCTCCAGCTGGGTTGTACCCAAACTGATGCATCAACGAGGATCGGTATCGGAGCCTACAGCGATCAGAAATCGGTTACGAACTTCGATAAAGAGCAGTTTACGATCGGCGATCCCCGCGATCTCGACGCCGTGATCAGGGAAGTGGCAGGACTTGGGTTTATTTCATCGTTTTGTACTGCAGGCTACCGATGCGGACGGACAGGAGAAACAATCATGGGCATGTTAAGCCACTGCGAGGAGGGGAAATTCTGTAAATTAAATGCAGTTCTGACCTTTCGTGAATATTTAACCGATTATGCTTCAAATGAAACGCGTGAAATTGGTGAACCTCTGATTGCGAAAGAAATTGGAGAAATTGAATCATTGGACTACTTCAGGAATAAACCACACCTATTACAAAAATTCCGGAATGTTTATAATGAAATTCTGGAAGGGAAAAGGGATTTATTCCTGTAATTGTACATTGGTAAGGATTTAGATCGGGGGTTTAGGTGAAATAATCGTAAAGATTAAAACACCTTTATCAGGAAAAAATATTAACTAATCATAACTAAATGAATATCAATAAATTATTGCTGTGCATTGCATTTTTGTCAATTGCCTTCCATTCAAAGTCTCAGAATTTTCAGATCAGTTCACCAGATCAGAAAGTAAATATCACAATTCATAACCTTGAAGAGCTTCATTATTCGGTGAACTTTAATGGCCGCCCTATCGTACTGGAATCGGAACTTGGGTTTGAATTCAAAACCGAGGCACCCATGGGCAAAGGTTTTGATGTGATCGACCACAAAGAACAATCAGTCAATGAGACCTGGAAACCAGTCGTTAAATCAAAACATGCCGAGATTATCAACAATTTCAACGAATTGAAATTACTGTTGAAGGAAAAATCGGGGCCCATGCGCTTGATGGAACTCAGCTTCCGGGCTTACAATGACGGGATTGCTTTTAGGTCCAGACTTTACCGGAGCGAAAAGAACGGACACCGGCAAATAACAAAGGAACTGACAACATTTAATATCCCAGGCAACCCAAAAGCATGGGTGGTCGAGTACGGTAAATACTCCAGTTCACAGGAATCTGAATTTTTTGAAAGACCTTTGAGCTATGTTACCGACAAAACAATTGCAGGTTTGCCATTCCTTATGGATTATGGCAATCAATGTTGGGTAGCAATTACCGAAGCCGTGATCGATAACTATCCTGCATTTTATCTGGGAACAAACGGTAAGGAAAACAACCTGGTCACAAAACTTGCCCCACTTCCGGGAGAAGATGTTGCTGGTGTAAAAGCACGGTTCGATGACGAGGTTTATACGCCTTGGAGGGTCCTGATGATTGGTGAAACTCCTGGGAAACTGATCGAATCGGAAATTATCCAAAACCTGAACGCTCCCTGTGCAATTGCAGATCCATCATGGATTAAACCGGGAATGAGTGCGTGGGACCATTGGTGGAGTGGTGAAGTAAAAATGGAGATGCCTGTCATTAAGCAATATATCGACATGGCCTCGCAAATGGGCTGGCCATATATGTTGGTTGACTGGCAATGGTATGGAAAATATGCAGTTCCTGAGGCTGATATTACAAAATCTGCCCCACAGATTGACATGCCTGAAATTATCCGTTATGCGAAATCAAAGAATGTAAGAATCATTGTATGGCTTTACAACAGCGATGTCAACCGCAATTCGGCTTATAAAAGGGCGTTTCCTATATATCATGGATGGGGTATAGCCGGGGTCAAGATCGATTTTATGGACCGTGATGATCAGGAAATGGTCAATTGGTATCACGACATCATTAAGTGTGCCGCTGATAATCAGCTGATGGTCGATTTTCATGGGGCTTACAAACCTGATGGGATCATCCGGACTTATCCGAACATGATCACAAGGGAAGGGGTGATGGGTAACGAGTATTATAAATTTTCAGAGAAAATGAGCCCCGAGCACAATGTAAAACTTGCATTCACAAGGATGCTGGCCGGTCAGATGGATTATACACCGGGAGGATTTCTCAATGTGACCAAAGAACAATTTAAGAAACAAACACCGGCTCTGGTCTGGAACACACGGGCTGCGGAACTATCGAAATTTGTGATTTATGAAAGCCCGTTGACCGTTGTTTGTGACCATCCTGACAATATCCTTGGCCAGCCGGGATCTGAATTTCTCAAAATTGTTCCGACCACATGGGACGATATCCATTTTATTGCTGGTTATCCAGGAGAATATGTGGCAATCGCCAAAAGATCCGGAAAAGAGTGGTTCGTGGGGGTGATGAACAATCGCAAGGAAAAAGAAATTGCGATCAAACTCGATTTTATTTCGGATGGAGAACATATGATTGATATCTGGGCGGATGCCAAGGATGCCAACAAGGAACCCAAAAACCTCAAAATTTCGGTGCAAAAGGTAAAACCGGGCGATATCCTGAAGGTTAAATTAGCCAATGATGGTGGATGGGTGGCCCGAATCAGATAAAATCATGTTAAAATCATGTAATAACCTTGTAATAAAATTGTAACCTTTTTGTAACATGATTCATGTTCATTTGTGTTAAATAATTTTAACCAATATGAATATGAAAAGGTTATTTCTAATTTTAATGGTGGTTGCGGTTTTTGCAGCCTGTAACAGCAACAAGAAAAAGAGTGGTGGGCAGGATTCCAAAAATATCAGCATCACAGCAGCAGGGGCAACTTTCCCAATGCCTTTTTACAATCAGCTCATTTCTGATTATGCTACAAAAACCGGAATCCTTGTCACCTATGGTGGTATAGGGTCAGGTGGCGGAATTCGCAGTTTAAAGGATAAGGTGGTTGACTTCGGAGCTACAGATGCATTTGTAACTGATCAGCAAGCAACCGATTTGTCTGCCCCGATTGTACATATTCCCACTTGTCTGGGTGCGGTTGTCATTGCATACAACCTCACTGGTGTTACCTCATTGAAGCTAAAGAATGAGGTTCTTGCGAAAATCTTCCTTGGTGAGATCAAAAAATGGAATGATGTTCAGATAAAAGCCGATAATCCCGATGTTAAACTTCCCGATCTGAACATTTCGGTAATCTATCGCTCTGATGGCAGTGGCACGACCCAGATTTTCAGCGATTACATGAGCAAGATCAATGAAAAATGGGCAAAGAATGTAGGTACCGGAAAATCATTAAACTGGCCTGTCGGGATGGGTGCGAAAGGAAATCCGGGTGTCGCGGGTACAATCAGGCAAACTGAAGGAGCTTTCGGTTATATTGGCTCTGAATATGCATTTGCGCAAAAGTTGCCCTACGTTTTGTTACAAAACAAAAGCGGTAATTTTATTGCCCCCTCTGTTCAATCGATCAGTGCTGCAGCGAAAGGTGAAATACCTGCAGATACCCGAATCATGCTGACCAACTCAAATGATCCTGATGCCTATCCAATCAGCGCATTTACATGGATCATTCTTTATAAGGAACAGGCCTATAACGGACGGAGTCGTCAGCAAGCCGAAGAGACAGTCAAGTTCCTCAATTGGTTGGTTGGTTCCGATGCACAAGCTGTGGCCCAGAAGGTGGATTATGCACCACTGCCCGAAAAAGCTNCAGTTTTGGCTAANGCGATTATTAAATCGATTACTTACGAAGGTGACCCATTGTTGAAATAGACAACCACCATGATCAAGGGAAAATCTTTCGGATTTTCCCTTGATCGTTTTTTTATCCTTGTCGTTTTCAATTCAAAAAAACTAAAGCATATCCGGTAGTGAGTAGCGAAAAGATAGCAAAAAGATTGTTAATTGGTTCATCGGCAATCATTCTCCTTATATTTGCGGGAATGGCATTTTCGATGATCAAGGGTGCTCTTCCGGCATTCAGGGAATTTGGCTTCGGATTCATCTTTTCTACAGATTGGAATCCAACTGAAGGGAAGGAATCCTATGGAGCGTTGCCATTTATAGCCGGGACTTTAATAACGTCACTATTGGCTTTGGCCATTTGTTTCCCTTTGGCTTTTTCTACCTCTCTTTTCATTGCCGAATATTTCAGCAAAACTAAAATCGCATCCGTTTTAAGTACTTTGGTCGATTTGCTTGCTGGTGTTCCTTCCATCGTTTACGGTCTCTGGGGGTTTTATACGATACGCCCCCTGATTGCAGGTTTGGGATATTCCGGCCAGGGTTATGGGATCTTTACCTCTGGGTTAATCCTTGCCATTATGATTATACCTTATGCAACTTCAATCAGTAACGAAATCATCGCCATGGTTCCCAACGAATTAAAGGAAGCTGCCTATTCGCTTGGAGCAACCCGTCTGGAAGTGATAACGAATGTCATTTTGCCCAATTCAAGATCGGGTCTGGTAGCCGGGTATATTCTCGCGCTTGGAAGGGCTCTTGGTGAAACAATGGCCGTAACCATGCTGATTGGCAATGCAAATGTTATCCCGACAGGATTTTTCAGTCCAGGGAATACAATGGCCAGTATCATTGCCAATCAATTTGGTGAAGCCGAAGGATTGAAGTTAAGTGTTTTGATTGCGATTGGATTACTGTTATTTGTTGTTACTGCCATCGTAAATGCAATTGGCAAAATGATTATCCGTAAATTTGCTTAACCGATTTAATCATGGACAATTTAGCAATGATTGATGCCAATGACAATTCCAAATGGAGGGAGTTTAAAAACAAGCTCTTCTTCAGGGTTGTTATCTTGCTTTCAGGCATTACGATCTCTCCAATAGTGTTAATTGTATTCCATTTACTTGTAAAAGGGTACAAACAGATCAATTTTGATTTTTTTACAAAAGTAGCCCCCGATACTTTACAGGCCATGACGGCCGTACGAAACGGGGAGCTGATTCCCGGAGGAATTGCAAACGGGATTTCAGGTACTCTTCTTATGGTTTTGACAGCCTCTGTGATGGCTATCCCTGTAAGTGTTGCGATTGGTATTTTCCTCTATGAAAACCAGGGTAAACGCTATACGAATCTGATCAGGAACCTTACCGACATTCTTCAGGGTGTTCCTTCCATCGTATTGGGATTAATTGCCTACATTTGGATTGTAAAGGGCGTAACCCATGGGTTTTCGGCTTTGGCTGGAAGTATTGCCCTTGCAATCATGATGTTGCCTCTAATTATCAGGTCAACGGAAGAGACGATGAAAATGATTCCTGTTTCAATTAAAGAAGCCGGAGCCGCTTTGGGTGTACCCTATCATAAAATTATTTTAAAAGTAATGATTCCAACAGGTGCCAGTGGATTAACAACGGGGATCCTGCTTTCGATCTCAAGGGTAATCGGAGAGACTGCACCCTTAATGTTGACAACTCTGGGTAGTACTGCAATAAACCTTGATATTACAAAACCGACAAGCGCTGTGCCCCTGCAAATCTGGGAATTTTATAACAATCCCAATATGATCGACCTTGTATGGTCATCTTCACTTTTTCTAATGGGTTTGGTGCTGACTTTAAATATTATTGCAAAACGGATCTCGATGAAATACTCCGGAAATTCGTAAATTAAAATCATGAACGACAATATATTACAAATTCAAAACCCTGTATTATCGGTAAACCGGCTTTCGATCGCCTACGGGAAGGACAAATATGCCGTTAAAGATGTGACCGCCGATGTAAAACGAAATACGATTACAGCGATTATGGGGCCATCGGGGTGTGGTAAAAGTACATTGCTGAGGGCTGTAAACAGGATGCACGAATTGTATCCAAATATCAAGACTGAAGGTGAAATCAGTCTGAATGGTGAAAGTATATATGGTATTTCAACCTCCAAACTGCGGCGGAAAATCGGAATGGTTTTTCAAAGGCCGAATCCTTTCCCGACATTGAGCATCTATGAAAATGTAATTGCAGGCTACGAATTGAATGGCAATAAGTTGAAAAGGTCGCAAAAGGATGAAATCGTCGAAAGTTCGCTGAATGATGTAGGCCTTTTCGGGGAAGTGAAAGATGTACTCAATAAAAAAGGAAATTTTCTTTCAGGTGGTCAGCAGCAACGTTTGTGTATTGCAAGGGCACTGGCTTTTAAACCTGAAGTCATCCTGATGGACGAGCCAACTTCTGCGCTTGATCCCCTTTCCACTGCAAAGATCGAAGATTTGCTTGTTGAATTAAAAGTCAATTATTCCATTATCTTAGTGACCCATAATATGTCTCAGGCAGCACGCATTTCAGATTATGCGATGTTTATGTACCTTGGCGAATTGGTCGAATATGATAAGACAAAAAAGATGTTTACCAATCCCAGGGATTCACGTACTGAAGGTTACCTGACAGGTAAATTTGGTTGAAGCCATATTAAAATATTTCATAACCGATAAAATAATTACAATGAACATCAAAAAGGAGAGTGCCATTCATGATGTCATCAGTCACTTCGAGGATTATGCAAACCTGATCCTGAACCAGTTATCGATTCTCGAAAAGGTTATTGGTTCAGGTTCGCTCGTCATTTCGGAAGAAATAATGAAAGAGATGAACCTAAACGAAGACAAATCGGACAAATTCGAGATCAAACTTAGCGAAAAGATTGTGAATACAATTGTTCTCCAAAAACCTGTTGCCTCCGATTTGCGTAAATTAATGGCTTGCTACCAGATCGTGATCAACCTTGAGCGGATTGGCGACCTGGTCATCAATATTGTCAGGTTTATCCCGAAGATCAGGGAGGCAGAAACCTATAACAGGATGTCGGAGGTCATTTATAACATGTTGCTGGTCAGCGTGAATATGGTTCAGAAGTCGATACTGTCATTTATCAATGGTGATAAGGAATTTGCAATCTGGACGATACAAAACGATGTTGTCGTTGACGAAATGAACCATAAGCTGATCAAGAAAGCGATTGCAAAAAGCAAATTGCCTGACGAGACCCAGCAGTTGTTGTTTAGTTTTATCCATATCAACAGCATCATTTCGAATATCGAAAGGATTGCCGACCATGCCACAAATGTTGCAGAAGCCTCTATTTATGCAATGGACGGGACAGATATCCGCCATCAACATCACATCAACGACGAAAATCAATAGCATTATGGGAGATAAATATCGGATTTTGGTGGTTGAAGATGAGGAAGATTTGAACGAGATTTTGCATTTCAACCTCGAAAGTGAAGGTTATCATGTGGATACGGCATTCTCGTCTGAGGAGGCTTTAAAAAAAGATCTGGCGATTTACGACCTGATGTTGCTTGATGTGATGATGGGTAAAATTTCAGGGTTTAGCCTTGCCCAGAAAATCAGAAAGGAGATGCTACTCCAGGTACCGATCATTTTCCTGACTGCCAGGGACACCGAAAACGACCTGTTAACAGGGTTTAACCTCGGAGCCGATGATTATATTACGAAACCATTTTCAATCAGGGAATTGCAGGCACGCATCAAAGCCATCTTAAAAAGGGTAAAGACTTCCCAAATCGAAGTTGCACCAACTTTTCTGGACATTGGTGGAATTATTATTGAATTCGAAACCAAACGGTTGATTATTGGTGATAAACGGGTTGAACTGACCCGTAAAGAATATGAAATCCTCTCGCTTTTGGCACATTCACCCGGAAGGATTTTTTCACGCGAAGAGATCCTACGCAGAATCTGGGAAAGCGATGTTATTGTAACCGACCGGACAGTCGATGTCAATATCACACGCTTGAGACGTAAATTGGATGAATTTGGAAATTACCTTCGTAACAAACCCGGTTTCGGCTATTATTTTGAAATTTAACACTTAATCTGATCAAATTATGCTATTCGACAGAAAAACAATCAGATGGAAATTGTTCGTCTATTATTTTCTCCTTTTTGCAATATTTACTTTTTCAATTATTCTCTATCAGAATAAGCGCGAACAACATTTCAGGATCGCCCAGCTCGAAACTTCGATGAACGAATATACTGACTTAGTGAACAGGTATATCGAAAGTAAATCCCTGATTAAAGTAACTGATTTTTCAAGACTCGATAGCCTGAAATTCCTTATCCCAGGGAACAAGGTGAGGATCACTGTTATTGATTTTGAGGGTAATGTATTGTATGATAATACGATATCTGATTATAAGCATATGGAAAATCACAAGCAGCGGCCTGAAATCCAAAAAGCGTTGTTTGGCGAATTTGGTGAGACGATCAGGCATTCAGCTACAACTGACGAAGAATACATCTACTATGCAAAATCTTACAATAAATATCTGGTTAGGGCGGCCGAGATTTATGATATCCGGATAAAGGCATTCCTGATGGTCGATATGGTTTTTATCCCATTCTTCCTTATTCTGTTCCTCATATTCGGGTTTTTACTTCGGTACATCGCCATGCATCTGGGCGACTCAATTACAAAATTGAAAGATTTTGCTGTGAAGATCCGAAGAAACGAAGCCGTTGACTTTAACGACAATACCCAATTTTCAAATGATGAACTGGGTTTTATCAGCCGCGAGATCATCCAGCTTTATCAACAGTTGCGTAAGGCCAAGACCGATCTGGGCCTGGAAAAGGAGAAATTGATCAGCCATCTCTTTGCGCTGAAGGAAGGGGTCGCTTTCTTTTCGGCCAAAAAGGAAACCATTCTGAATAACAGCCATTTCATTTTTTACATCAACATCATTGCCGAAGAATCGACGATTTCGGTGGATAAGATTTTCCTTTCCAAAGACTTTCGGGAGGTGAACAATTTTATTGACCGGATGATTGCCGAACCAGGTACATCCCATTTGCAGGAGTTGCCGAGGATGGGATATTCAGTTCAGAAGGACGGCTATCATTTTAATATTCAATGTATTATTTTCCCGGATAAGAGTTTTGAGATTCTGATTTCTGATCAGAGCCAGCAAATGCGCCGAAGTATTATGAAGCAACAAATCACCTCTAATATATCACACGAACTCAAAACTCCGATCTCATCAGTAAAGGGATACCTCGAAACAGTTATCAACAACCCGGATCTTGATGCGGCCAAAAGACAATACTTTATTGAAAGGGCGTTTAACCAAACTGAACGGTTAACCCAACTTGTCAATGATATTGCCATGTTGAATAAAATTGAAGAGTACTCTGAACTGTACCTGCGCGAAAAAGTACAGGTGAGAAGTGTGATCAATGATGTGATTGAAAGCTTTTCAGATCAGCTCAGGGTAAAATCCATACAAGTGGATTGCATGGTCGATGATGATTTGATTGTCAATGCCAATCAGGCACTCGTTTTTTCAATCTTCAGGAACCTCATGGAAAATTCGGTTAATTATGGCAATGAGAATATTAGGATTTCTATTGTTAATTACCTGGAAGATAATTCATTCTACTATTTTTCCTATTCAGATAACGGTCCGGGTGTAAGCGAAGAACATTTATCAAGGTTATTTGAACGGTTTTATAGAGTAGATGCCGGCCGCTCGCGCAAACAAGGTGGAACAGGCCTGGGACTTGCCATTGTCAAGAATGCCGTGATCAGTTTTAAAGGTGAAATTTCAGCACGTACACGAAAAGGTGGGGGATTGGAATTCCTGTTTTCGCTTCCACGATAATTTAATTTACTTTTGCAGGAAACGAATAAGTCAGTAAAGTATGAAAAATAAGATTGAATTCCTCAATCAGAAATATAACAGTGCTACTGCTGCGGAACTTTTAAAGGGTTTCATAGTTGATTTCCCGGGAACAATGGCGCTATCCAGTAGTCTAAGTATTGAAGATCAGGTTCTTACGCACATCATTTGTAACATCGACAAAACGGTTAAAATTTTCACGCTCGATACCGGAAGGCTTTTTCCTGAAACTTATGACCTGATACACCGGACAAACCATAAGTATGGGATAAAAATGGAAATTTACTTTCCCGATGCCAGAGAGGTTGAGGAGATGGTGAACTCAAAGGGGATCAATCTTTTTTTTGAGAGTGTTGAAAATCGTAAACAGTGTTGCAATCTTCGGAAGATTCATCCTTTAAAACGTGCTTTTGCCGGATTGGAAGTTTGGATCTGTGGATTGCGTCGCGAGCAGTCAGTAACACGACAGGATATGCAACGGATCGAGTGGGATGAAGGGAATGGAATTATAAAACTGAACCCGCTGATTGATTGGACCGAAGATGAGGTAAAGGATTTTGTCAAAGTGAATGGTGTACCCTATAATCCATTGCAAGACAAGGGCTTTCCGAGTATTGG
>TBL_comb47_HYPODRAFT_10004898_pt1 | contig 15220 bp, 13 predicted proteins | sample TroBogypolimnion_40_FD_10682 | JGI IMG/M metagenome (IMG submission 10682)
GACTCGCGCACCGGGTTCGGCACTCCGGTCTTCCCTTGATAGATTGGACCATAATCAATTGAACTATTGCATTCACAAGGAACCGGGTCCAGCATTGGAATTTGCTTTAAGTAGATTAAGCGACAAGCAGTTCGCATTCCTTGTGAAAAGATATCCAGACGACGCAATGCGCTTATGTTCCGACCTCCTTACGCCAACGCAGGTATTGCGTTGTGCAGAGAGATCCCCAGGGCAAGCGCTGTACAGGATTTGGCGCAAACTTCCCCCCTGGGCGCTGTGGAGAGCTGCCAACAAAGCAGAACGCGCTGTTGTTTTTTTTCTCGAACCAACCGCCGCATGGCAACAAGACTTCCAACCTGACATTCCCCTAGCTTACGCGCTCCTGAAACTCTATGAACACCTGACTCCTCTATTGCAGAAGACAGTCAGGTATGCAATCGCCAGGACGACATGATTCTCGCCATTTTCAGACCACGGTTGAAACAGGCCGGATAAGGCCCTCGTAATATTGCCCCGATGCCAATAATCACTCTCCCGCCCATCGACTCTGACGAAATGGCGGCGATCTGTCGCCGCGATTTGACCATGCCTCGGCACGTCGCCGCCGAGTTGGGACAGAGCGCGGTCGCCGCTGCCCGTGCCGGCGTCTATCAGGATTCGTCCGGCCGCCCGGTCGTCTGGCGCGATGCGGTCAAACTTGCGGTGACAGCCAGGATCAGTCTCCCTCATGATCATCCGCTGCCACCATGCCGGACGCCACGCCATGACTCCACCTTCGTCCAAGTCGCCAACGAAACCACCATGGTTGCAGCGCAGCGGGCTCAAGCCCAAGGACTCCGTCCCTTGGCACTGAATTTTGCCAACGGTATCCACCCCGGCGGCGGATTCCTCAATGGTGCGCTGGCTCAGGAGGAATGTCTTTGCCGATCCAGCGCACTTTACCTCACACTCGAAGATGACCTCATGTATGAATTCCATGGATCGCGTCGAGAGCCGGATTCCAGCGACTGGTGCATTCTTTCGCCGGCCGTGCCTTTCTTCCGCCGCGATGATGGCAGCGCTCTTGATCAACCGTGGCTTTTGGACGTGATCACCTGTGCGGCACCGTATGCGCCTGGGATTGGTCAGCCGCGTTCCCGCAAGCTGCTCAAGACCCGCATTCACCGGGTTCTCTCAATAGCCAGCTTCAGAGGTTACGAATCCCTCATTTTGGGCGCATGGGGCTGCGGGGCCTTCGGCAACGACCCTCGGCAAACCGCTCTGGACTTCCGCGATGCTCTCGAAAACGAATTTCGCGGCGCGTTCTCCCATGCCTTCTTCGCCGTCACCGACTGGTCAAAAGAACGCAGGTTTCTCGGTCCTTTCCGTGACGTATTCAGCTCAAACTCCGCAGCATTACCAGTAGCTCCGCCGCCCCTTTCCCTGTAATGTCCGCCCATGAACCAAGCCATGCTGCTGCGGGAATCCCTTTGAAGCGTTGACGAGCTCCGAAGCCGGGGTGAATCCGGTCTCTACCTCGCAGAGCCGCCGGCCGAACTGAAGCCCACAGCAAAGTCACTGCGGCGGCGGTGGAATTTTCTCGCATACACCGGGGCGCGGACGACCCTTCTCAAAGGGGGGTCCCGGCAGTTGTTGAAATCAACACGCAAAAAGACTGAAAATCCGTAGCGAGCCGATTTTCATCGAATCGAATCTGCGAGGAGGCCGGATTTTGCAATTACGTGTCCATGCAAACGGACACCCACTCCAACATCGCTAACCATCGCCGCGCCTACACAGTCGCCGAAGCCGCAGCTTTCTTTGGCAAACATCGGTCCTGGGGCTACCGCCAAATCGAAAAAGGCAAAATCAATCCCATCATCGGGTACGGGGTCACGCTCGTCTCAGACCGGGAAATCAAGCGCCTCCTCGGCGAGGGTGAGGAATTCGACCGGCCCGACTAAAGTCCTCGGGCCAGAGCCAGTTTCTGCAAGAAATCCAAGGATTCCCGATCAAAAACCAAAAGACCTTCACCCCACTCACAACGCCATGACACAATACACACTCAACAAGTGGCTTTTCCCGACATTACCAAAACATTCCAAATGTCCCTTCAAACGTTAGTTGATGACGCCCCATGGGAAGCGCTATGGAAACATGTTCATGCGCTTTCTGATGCACAACTTCGCCATTGCGCAACAATTTGCCCTGATATTGCGTTAGTAAAAGCCGCTCATCGCCTAATTCTTTATCCTGAGTTGTTTCAGTTTTGCATCGAAAACGAGCCAGGTGTCGCCTTGGAATGGGTTCTCGGTGCATTGAATGACGCCCAGTTTGAGGAATTGGTCCGGAAGGAACCCCTGGTGGCCCTTGCTCGCGCATATAACCGGCTTTCTCCCGAACTTCGGAAATTCTGCATAATTGCGGAACCGGGTGGTGCTCTGGGTGATTTTATGCTTTTGGATGACATTCGGGCTTGGAGCTCGACTTCATACCCATGTCGCAAGGGGCTTGTGGGAACAACGCCCAAAATCGCATTGCTGCTGAATGATTTTGTCTATAACTATTGTGTGACCCACGCGCCACGTTCGGCCCTCCGGTTTGCTCTTGATAGATTGGACCATATTCAGTTCAACTATTGCTTGCATAAGGAACCGGGTCCAGCATTGGAATTTGCTTCAAGTAGACTCAGCGACAGGCAGTTCGCATTCCTGGTAAAAAGAGATCCTGCCTCTGCAATGCGCTTTTGCTCCAGCCGCCTTACCCCAACGCAGGTACTGCGTTGCGCAGATAGATCCCCTGGCCAAGCGCTGTACAGCATTTGGCGCAAACTTCCCGCATGGGCGCTGCGGAAAGCGGCAAACAAAGCAGAACGCACTGTAGTTTCACTTCTCGAGCCCACCGCCGTATGGCAGCAAGACGACGAACCTGACATCCCCCTAGCTTACGCGCTCCTGAAACTCTATGAACACCTGACTCCTCTATTGCAGAAGACAGTCAGGTATGCAATCGCCAGGACCCCATGATTCTCGCCATCTTCAAAGGGTAGTCGTAGGCGTCATGCTTGGCACTTCGGAAGTCACAACGGTTCTCCTGAGAACCGCATCCTCCGCGTCGGTCACCGCAGGGCCATGGACGCTCTCTATGCTGCGTGAACTCTGACTTGTCCCGGCAAGGCCCCGCTCCTATTCCAGCAGCTTCAATGCCGACTTTCCATCGGCCATGGTTAGGCCCAAGCGGTCTCGCAAATACCCTTCCATCGCCTTTCGCACCTTGAGTTTCTGCAAGCCGTTGCGCATTGCGTAATCTCGCTCCACGGCTTTCCGCTGCTCCTGGCTCAATTCTCGATCGGGACGCACTTGGAGAGTTACCCACTGCTGCCAATCCTTGTCCTCTTGAGGCAGCTTCGTTGCCTCCCGGCTCCATTCAACCTCGGCTATCCGGCTCAAGGTAAAATCCCGAAAATCCGCGTTCTTCTCGCACCACGCCCGCGCATGCCAGCGCGCACCGTTGTGGCCGAGCGCATGCGGCCGCAGCCACCTCCATTCCTCCTTGCCGCTGTTCACGCTGGCATACCGCACCCGAATCCGCAGCCCATTGACCACCGCCAGGAAAACCCTGCGTTCGACCACCGCGCCCGCCTCACGCGCCGACATTCTTAGCACCGACACGCGCCCGCCACCCTCGCTTTCCTCGTCCCACCCAGTCCAGACGCCCCTCGCGTCGCCACCCAGGAACCTGTCCACTGCCTCATCCAGGCGCGGCTTGGTCAGCACGCACTGCATCTCCGCCGTCGCCTCGTAGCGCTTTTGCCGCAAATTGTACACGAAGGCCGCCGGGGTCATTTCCAGATACCGCTGCAAGTCCGACGACGCCTGTGCCATCGAAATCCCGAACAGGCCGCCCAGATCCTGCCGCTGCACCACACCCTTCCACCACGCACATGTCTCGATGAAGCGCAGCCGCTCCGCCGCCGCCCAGGTTCTGTCATTGGTCTTGTTTCCCATCGCACTCTTCGGGTTGTTCCAGAGGTCCTATACCCCATTATCCAATCCTTAGCAAACCTAAAATGAAATTATTTTTGCCTGCATCGTCTTTTTTTAGTGACGCGTTCCAATCTTTCGGGTAAACTCTTCCCAGCCCCCAGCTTGGCCCGGTATTGACCGCCCCGCGCTTCGACCTTTTCTCCCTTGCTCCCGCCCTGCGGGATCGTGTGTCCTCTCCGATTCATCCGGTCTCTTCCTCCCCTGATTACTGACCACCTCTTATCCCCCCTTCTGCTCCATCTGTGCCCTCCTGTTCAAACATCTTCCCCCAATAACCTCTAACTAATAGCGTCTAACTTTTCCGATCCTTAGCGCCCTTAGCGCCCTTAGCGCCCTTAGCGCCCTTAGCGCCCTTAGCGCCCTTAGCGCCCTTAGCGCCCTTAGCGCCCTTAGCGCCCTTAGCGCCCTTAGCGTCTTTGCCTGCCCCGGCATAGCCGACAGGCGACGCCGGGCGGTCAAACCTCTTCATCGCCACCCATCACCCGCCACATACCACATGAAAACAGAAATCGCATTCATCCTCGACCGCTCCGGCTCCATGGGCTCCATGACCAATGCAGCCATCGCCGGCTTCAATGAGTTCCTCAAGGCCCAGCAAGCCACCGTGGACGACCACGGCCAGACGATCCCGGCCACCTTCACGCTGATCCTCTTCGATCACGAATACCTGCCCATCCACAACCGCGCCCCCATTCAAGACGCCGCGCCGCTCACGCTCGAAACCTATCAACCCAGGGGCAACACCGCCCTGCTCGATGCCATCGGCCGCACCATTGACTATATCGGCAACGAACTCGCCGCCACTCCCGCGCCCGAGCGCCCGTCCAAGGTCATCATCGCCATCCTCACCGACGGCGAGGAAAACTCGTCCCGCCAGTTCACCATGGCCGACATCAACCAACGCATCACCCATCAGACCGAGAAATACCAGTGGGAGTTTCTCTTCCTCGGTGCCAACCAGGACGCCATCGCCACCGCCGCTCACATGGGCATCCAGGCTCACAACTCCGCCACCTTCGTCGCTGATGACGCCGACCTCAAAGCCGGCAGCGATGCCTTCGCGTACAAAATCGCCGCCAAACGCCGCCAGACCGCCCACTGCACCCTTGATGTCGCCGAAGCCGCATGCGCCGACGAATCCATGAGCCAATCCCTCGAAAAATCCCGCAAGAAGTAGCCACGCACGTAGTTGCGGCTTCCAGCCGCAAGTGCCTGCGTGCGTGACTGCTAGCCGCCGGCGTCGCTGCGCTATGCCGGGACAAGTCCGACCGCAGTGCCCAAGGATAGCAATTGCCAGACGAAAATGAACCCCGCAGCCCCCACTAATCCCGCACCATCAGGAAGAAGTGAGCGCTCTCTGCGGTCACACCCTACCACCCCCAAAAACATCATGGACCGATTCTCACCCGGCGACCGCGTTGTCGCCATCAACATCGACATCTCCGCTCCGATCCACCCGGATCGCGATTGCAGCCTCCATCCGTTTCGATTTCTTGGCGGGACACTCCGCAGAGGACAGGTTTACCACGTTGAAGAAGTTCAAAATATGGCCAACGGCATGCAGGGATTATTTCTCACTGGACTCAGCATCGCTTGGGGCGACCTCGACATCCCATGGTACTCCTCCCGCTTCCGCAAGGCCGCCACGATCCGCAACCACACCACAAAGAGTCGGCGGAGCAGGCTCCCGCTTCTTTCCCACTGATCATCTCCCTGCTCCCTGCCCCGTACTGATCCACCCTCACTGTCACGGATAGATTCAAACGCAACCAACCATCCCCCATGCTCCCAGGCCCCACCCTCATCGTCAAAGCTCCCGGCTGCCAGAGTCCGGTCAAAGTCAGTACCCTCTCTTCCGGCAATACCTTCGGCGCCGTTTTCTGGACCGACGGGAAATGCGAGGCACCAATGCTGCCGGACGAGTCGCTGCTAAGAAAACACCCAAGCGAGGGAGTCCTGTTTTGGGCCGACGAATGCAAGAAAATCGGTACCATCCCATTCGATGGCGATTCCAAGCAGGCGGAGCGCTGGAAGGATGTTCCCTATGACGAGGAACCCTCCGAACAAAACCTCTTTTCCGCGCTGGAGTCCGGTATTGCGGACACCGAGGAAAAGGTCCGCTATCTCAGGATCCGCCTTTGGTGGGCTGCCAACGATTCCATCCGGGGGTCTGGGTCCGGCACGCTGACGGAGCTGCATTTGGACAACTTGTCGTGTTTGGCGATGCTCTTGGCCGAAAATGAACCTGATCAGCGATTGATGATGGCTGAGGCGTTTCGCGAGTTGGGGCGTTTCGAGATTGCCGCAGACTGCTTGGTGAAGGATTTGCCCGCCGAATTGCACAGCGCCGCCGAATTTATCGGCCAACTTTGTCGCGCCCGGAATGCCCGAGTGGCCCGATTTCCGTGGTGACTCCCAAGCCAAGGGAGTAGTTGACCTAAGCGCAACCATCTGTTACCGCTCACCCGCTTTGACCATGGCAGTCACTATTCCATTACCTCAACCTCCTCCGCATTTCCAGTTGCTCCGCCGCCCATGCCCTGCTAATGTCCGCCCATGAACCAAGCCACGCTGCTGCGCGAATCCCGCTCAAAGCACACGTTGAAAAGCTCCGAGGCCGCTGCGAAGCAGTTTCGCGCCTTCAAAGCGGTGTTACCTATTTCCACGAGGAACTCGCAATCTTCAACGCATACGCCGGGGAATCCGGTCTCTACCTCGCAGAGCCGCCGGCCGAACTGAAACGACCGCCCGACGACGAGGGCAACGAGCACCAAGTCTGGTATCTCCCCGGCACCGAATCGGTCATCAAGGCTACTTGGCCGGGCTTCTTCGGCTTGCTCGTCATCCACCGTCCCAACGAGGAGCTCAATGCCTCGCCCATCGCCTATCTGGAGCGCTGGCAGCTTCACAATGAAATTTTTGGAGATCAGGTGGTCTTCCTTGGCGCACTCCAGACCGACACCGGCCTGCGCCTCCTGATCCGCCAGCCGGCCATCGCCGGAAAACCGGCCACCGACGCGGAAATCCAGCGTTTCTTCACTGACTCCGGCTGGCAGCGCTTCGTCATCGAGGGCAACGCCGCCTTCTTCGATCCCTCGCGACAACTCGTCATCTCCGACACCCACCGTGGAAATATCATCCTCATGGAAGACGGCCTCCTTGCCCCCATTGACCTCCGCGTCCAACATCTCTCCGGCGCTCTCCTCGATACCGTCGCCAAACTTTGTTCCACGCCCCCCCAATATCGACCTCTGACCTGATCGGCCCGCCCTGCGGATCTTCCATTCGGTGTCTCTTCCCTATTTCCTGCTTCCAACCTAACGGATATTCCGCTTTTCTTCCGCCGTGCTCCTCGCCGCCGCCATCGAACGTCTCTACGACCTGAACGTCGGAACCACTCCGGTTCAGGAAGGCGCGCCACACGAGAAGCCCCACAAACCGCTGCTGCTCATGGCCGCCTTCGATCTAATGGACGAAGGACTCGCCACGCCCGACCATATCCCATGGTGCCAGGCAATCCGCGACCGCTTCGCATCCCGCTTCAATCTCGTCCGCAAGCACAACGACCAGAACAACCCGGACCTTCCCTTCCGCTATCTCGCCGGCGACGGGTTTTGGACACCCCTCGAAGCCGATGGCTTCACCCCGGTCCGCCGCGAGATCCGCGTTTCAGACATCGGCAATGTCTTCGCCCGCTTCACCGACGGCTTCGACATTCTCGTCGCCATTCCCGAAAACCGCCGCAAAATGCGCGAGGCCCTTGTCGCCCGCTACTTCCCGCACCACGCTGCCGCCTTGCTTTCGTCTTCCCACCCACAATCCGCCATCCCCGATCCCCTATCGCCTCTGGCCAAAGTCGCCGAGGACGAACCCGAACTCGGCCGCTCCCCCGCTTTCCGCCGCAAGATCCTCGAAATCTACGACCATCAATGCGCTGCCTGCGGGCTCCGCATCAAGCTCCCCGCCGCGTATGATGTCAGCTTCATCGATGCCGCCCACCTCATCCCATTCAATGTCGCCCCCAACGACCACCCCACCAACGGCCTCGCCCTCTGCAAAAACCACCACTGGGCCATGGACCGCTTCCTGATTGCTCCCGCTCCTGACCACCACTGGCACGTTTCCGAGGTTCTCGACCCCAGACGCTCCACCGGCGAGGCCGAGTTGCTAGGAATTGCCGGAAAGAAGCTTCTCCTCCCCCAGGATCAGGCTTTTCATCCCGCGGGTGAAGGGCTGAAATGGAGACTCGATCAGTTAGTCGCATAGATAATCACAAAAATTTGTGGATTTGCTTGCTGCGGGGCATACGCGTGCCAACTCAGGCTCGGCACCGCCGCAAAAAATATCGAATTCCTAACTCGCCCGTTGACACCAATGCTGCTTGATGGTCGTATCAAGTCGTCTTGATCGAACGCGCCTGCTTGAAAGTTCTGCTGTCATTCACCGGTTTTCATGATCCCTTTGCTCCGTCTGGAACAACGGGAGAGATGCGGGTCGGACCCGTGCTGACGGTGGTGGCGGAATGCCCGTTTGAACGGGTCTATCTGTTCACCACGCCGAAAGCCGCGGAGATCAGCGAGAAAACGGCCGAGGCCATTATGGAGCGGCATCCCGGCGTCAAGGTGACCATTCTGGATGTTCCGCTCAAGGATCCGACGAATTACCTCGGCATCCTCCGCCAACTGCGGAGCCATTTCAAGAAACTCAACGCGGCTCATCCCGATGCGGAGTATTCGATCGCGGTCTCGTCCGGCACGCCCCACATGCACGCGTGCTGGCTGTTGCTCGCGGCCAGCGGGGAAATCCCCGCAACCATCCTCCAGTCCACCCCGCCGGAATTCGTGCCTGAAGGGCGTAGCCCGGTTCGGGAAATTGATGTCCACCAGAAGGATTTCCCCACGATCACCCGGCCAGTGGATGGACCGGAGCCGGAGGAAGATGACGAGTCCACCATTGCGGCGGCGTGTCGGGTACTCGGCATCGTTGGCGAGGATCCCGCCTTCTGGAAGGCCCTTCGCGAGGCATACATTTACTCGCAGTACGATGACTTTCACGTCTTGTTGCTTGGGGAAACCGGTAGCGGCAAGGAGCATTTCGCCCAGTTCATTCACCACCTCGGTCCACGCGCCAACCGCCCTCTGGTCACTGTGAATTGCAGCAGCATTCCTGAGAATCTTGTCGAGAGCCAACTGTTTGGCCATCGCAAGGGTTCCTTCACCGGTGCAGTTGGCGATCACGAGGGAAAATTCAAATCCGCCGACCGGGGCGTGCTCTTTCTTGATGAAATCGGTGAACTTCCCCTTCCGGCCCAAGCCAAATTGCTGCGGGTCCTCGACCAAGGGGAAATCGAACCCGTGGGCTCCAATCGTCCGGTTAAAGTGAATGTCCGCGTCATCGCCGCCACCCATCGCAGCCTCCGCGCAATGGTTGCAGCCGGCACATTCCGGGAGGACCTTTACCAGCGCTTTGGCTCCAGCATCGCCATCCCACCGCTCCGGTCACGCAAGGTCGATGTCCCAGTCCTAGCCGCCCATTTTCTCGCAACGTGGAACGCACGGCACCAACTCCAGAAGCGAGTCTCCGCCGCCGCCATCAACGAACTCATCCGCTATCCCTGGCCTGGCAACGTGCGCGAACTCCGGCGCGTCATCCAGCAGTCCGCCATGCTGGCCCCCGGAAAAGTGATAGGCCCTGACGACCTTCGCTTCGAGACGCCGCTCAGGACTAATCCGATGTCCGCGCTCCCCGACCCCTCGGAGGGCTTCAAGATTATCGACTTCCTTGATGAGATCAAACTCCGCATGATTCAGCGTGCCATGGAACTCGGCGGCAACGTGCAATCCCGGGCGGCCAAGCTCCTCGGCCTCACGCCCCAGGCCCTCAACCAATTTTTCAAGACGCGAAATCCTCAATAGTATGCGACTCATTTATCAACGCACATTGATTTCCAACAAGGTTCTAGGCCCGGCTTATCTATCTCAAGCCGCTGGAAACCAGCCTGTTGAGCCAAAGTTCATACCCTGGCACGCCATTTGCCATTCTTCTCCACACGGAGATGCCTGCCCAACCCTATCAAATCGAACCCATCACGGAGAGCGACGACTCTCCGGCGTGGCTTCGTTTTCCGGACGCTCCCCTCTCCCTCATGAAATCGCGTAACTTCGAATTCCTGCGGGAAAGCCACCGCGAACTGGCCGATCTCGGAGGTTTCGCCGAAACCTACGCCCACAGCGATCCGGCGGGCTGCCTGGTGAAACTGCGGACCTTTGCCGAATTCCTCGTCAAAGCGCTCTTTTCCCACTACAGGTTCGAACTCACCTACCAGAGCAATCTCAACGACCTCCTCGCCGATGACTCGTTCAAGTCGATCACCCCGGCCGTTGTGCAGGACAAGCTCCACCTGATCCGTACCAAGGGCAACCACGCCGCCCATGGCACGCTCTACCCCGCCACGCCGGCCCAAATGACCGGCTTCCTCAAGGAGGCTCACGACCTCGCCCAATGGTTCGCCCTCTCCACCGGACTCAAGCGCCGCGACGAACTGCCGGCCTGGCAGGATCCACTGGTTCTGGCGGGTGATTCGAAAGGTGCCCTGCAGCGGGAGAAAAAGGAGGCTCTGCAGAAACTTGCCGAACAGGAGGCACTCATGGCGAAGCGCCTCGCCGACCTCGAAGACGCCCGGTCCCAAGCTGAGGCCGCCCACACGACTGCCGCTGAGAAGGCCGCGCTTCTCAACCGGGCGCAACAAGCCGCATCGGCCCTCGACTTCAGCGAAGAGGAAACCCGCTTCAAACTCATCGATGAACTGTTGACCAAAGCCGGTTGGAAAGTCGGCCTGCGCGGTCAAAACACCGATGAAGTGGGGCAGGAAGTCGAGGTTCTTCATCAACCGGTTCCAACCGGCAAAGGCAGGGCGGATTATGTGCTTTGGGACCCGAACAACGGCAAACCACTCGGTGTCCTCGAGTCCAAGAAAACCGCTGAGGACGCCGCCAAGGGCAAAATGCAGGCGAAATACTATGCCGACGGATTGGAGAAGGAATACGGACAGCGCCCGGTCATCTTCTTCACCAATGGCTATGAAATCTTCATCTGGGACGATGCCAAGGGTGAGCCTCCGCGTTCGATTTTCGGCTTCTATTCGTTGGACAGCTTGCAGTATTGCATCTTCCAGCGGAACCAGCGCGAGGCCGTCCTGGCCGATCTCTTCCCGAGAGAGTCCATCATCGACCGCCTCTATCAAATCGAGTGCGTCAAGCGGACCTGTGAGAACTTCGACCGCCGCCGCCGCAAAGCTCTGCTGATCCAAGCCACCGGCACCGGCAAAACCCGCGTCGCCATAGCGTTATCGGAACTCATGATCCGCGCCAAGTGGGCCAAACGGGTCCTCTTCCTCTGCGACCGGCGCGAACTCCGCAAGCAGGCCCGCGATGCGTTCGACGAATTCCTCCCCTCAGAACCCCGCGTAATTGTCACCCGCTCCACCGCCAACGACCGTGACAAGCGAATCTATCTCGCCACCTATCCGGCGATGATGAAGTGTTTCCAAAACTTCGACGTCGGTTTCTTCGATTTGATCATCGCGGATGAGTCGCATAGGAGCATCTACAACCGCTATCGCGACATCTTTCGCTACTTCGATGGCTTTCAGGTCGGCATTACCGCCACTCCGCTCAAATTCGTCTTCCGCAACACGTACAAGCTATTCGGCTGCGAAATCGAGGACCCCACTGCAAACTACACCTACGACGAGGCCATCAATCACAAGCCGCCCTATCTCTGCCCCTTCACTGTGGTCAAACACACGACCAAATTCCTGAGGCAGGGCATCAAATACAAGGACCTCAGCCAAGAGCAACGGGAGCAGCTCGCCGAACAAACCGCCGACTCCGAATCCGTCGATTACGAAAAGGAACAGGTCAGCCGCCAGGTTTTCAACAAGGACACGGACCGCGCCATTCTCCGCAATCTGATGGAAAATGGCATCCGCAATGCCGATGGCACCCGCCTCGGCAAAACGATCGTTTTCGCTCGCAACCACCGTCATGCCAAACTCCTCGTCGAGATCTTCGATGAGATCTATCCGCAATACGGCGGCGGCTTCTGCGCCCGCATCGATAACTATGAGCCGCGAGCGGACCAGCTCATCAATGATTTCAAGAGCAGCGATGGCAGCAAAAGCCTCAGCATCGCCGTCTCCGTGGACATGCTCGATACGGGCATCGACATCCCGCAAATCGTCAATCTCGTCTTCGCCAAGCCCGTTAAATCCTACTCCAAGTTCTGGCAGATGATCGGTCGTGGCACCCGCTTGTGTGAGGATCTCTTCGGCCCCGGCAAGCACAAGACCACCTTCCAGATCTTCGACCACTGGGGGAATTTCGAATACTTCGACGAGCTCAAAAAAGAAGTCGTACCCTCTTGTCCAAAACCCCTAACCGAACAACTGTTTGAGACCCGCATCCAGCTCGCCGAAGCCGCACTTGCAGCGCAGGATCTCGACGCATTCAAGCTCGCCATCAGTCTCATTGCCGCGGACATTGCCGCGCTCCCAGCCGATTGCCTATCCATCCGTGAGAAATGGAAGGACATCCAATCCATGAAAAGGGACGGTGTGCTGACTGCCTTTTCCAGCGCCACCCGCGCCAGTCTCAAGAATGTCATCGCCCCGCTGATGGCCTGGCGCGAGGTGCATGGCAGGGAACCCGCACTCAAGTTCGATCTCCTCGTCGCACGGCTATCCATCGCCACCTTAGCCAAGTCCGCCGATACAGCCGATCTGCGTGATGAAGTAATCAACTGCGTCTCGAAGTTGCCCATCAACCTCCAACCTGTTCAGGAGAAACTCCCTGCCATTCAAAAGGCCAAGCAGAAGGCAACCTATGAGACAGCCTCCACCACAGACCTCGATTCCCTCCGCACCGAGCTGCGCGGCATCATGCGTTACCAGACGGGTGAAACCGGCCCGCCTGCCGAGCCACGCTACATTGACGTAGAGGAAGATCCCTCCGAGTTCAGACACGACAACCACCACGTCAAACTCGCCAGCCTCGACCTTGCCGCCTATCGCAATCGTGTCGAATCCGTCCTCCGGGAACTCTTTGATGAAAGTGCCGCCCTCAAAAACATCCGCGCCGGCATCCCGGTCGCCGAGGAGGACCTCGACCAGCTCGTTCAGGATGTCCTTCTCCACGATCCGGACCTACACCTAGACGAACTTCTCAACCACTATCCTAACAAATCGAAAAACCTGGCAATGGCCATCCGCCGCGTGATCGGCCTAGATGCGGAAAAGGTCAACGAGCACTTCCAGGCCTTCGTCCAGCAATATCCGGCCCTCAACTCCAACCAAATCCGCTTCCTGGAATTGCTCAAGTCCCACATCGCCACCTATGGTGCCATCGAAATAGACCGTCTCTGGGAAGCCCCCTTCACCACCCTCCACGCCGAAGGCATCGACGGCATCTTCCCCGACTCAGCCCAGGTCGATTCCCTTCTCGATCTGCTCAACAATCTCAATCTTGCCGCCGCATGATGTCCCCCGCTAAAACCGAACACCGATAACTGCCCCTTTCAGCCTTTACCCCCAGCCTCTTGCCCACCCTCGGTTGCGCATTACCGCACTGAAAACGCTCTCTAAAATTAAATAGTGGACACATTTAGTCCGATTCTGCATATTTCAAATCGAATGACCGAAGACAAACGAGTTTCGGAAGTCATTGATGACTTTCAGCGACGGGGCCTTTATGGCTTCGAGCGCTCGCGCCTGGAGAAAACCCTGTCCACCTCGCCGGCGGCCATGGGGAAGGCACTCAATCGCCTCGCAGCCAGAGGCCGAGTGAAGCGAATCCTCAAGGACTTTCACGCCATCCTTCCGGTGGAGTATTCGGCGCAAGGGATGATTCCCGCCGATTGGTTTCTCGACGACCTCATGCGTTCGTTGGCTTTGCCCTACTACATCGGGCTCCAAAGCGCCGCCGCCCTTTACGGGGCCGCCCACCAGCAAATCCAGCAAGTCCAGCTCGTCGCCCCGCGTCAGATTCGTGCCATCGAACGTCCCAGTCTCTCGATCCGGTTCTTCTGCAAACAGAATTTCGGCGCCACCCCCCTGCAATCCCACAAAGGCCATGGCGGCATGTTGCCTGTGTCCACCCCGGAAGCAACCGCCCTCGATCTGGTCCGCTACGCAAGCCAGATTGGCGGACTGGATGCCGTCATCACCATCCTGGCCGAACTTGCGGAGTCCATGACCCCGGAAAAGCTCGAAGCCGCCGCTGCATGCGAATCCGAGTTGGCCCAAACCCAGCGCCTCGGCTGGTTGCTCGACCAACTCAATCACCCCCTTTTGGCCGATGCACTCCACACGGCATTGCTCACCACCCGTGCATCGCTCCCACGGACCCGGCTGGACCCCGCGGGTGGATTGATCGGTCACGCCCGCAATCGCTGGAAGATCATCGAAAACGCCCAACCCCAATCCGATCTGTGATTTCCCCTGCTTTCCTCACCGAGTGGTCCCAGCAATGCCCGTGGATTTCCCCCGCGCAAGTCGAGCAGGATCTCGTGTTGTCGCGTGGCTTGGTGGAAATTTACTCCGATCCGGAACTCCGATCCGGACTGCTTTTCCGGGGTGGTACGGCGCTCCACAAGATCGTACTCAGGCCCGCCGTTCGCTATTCCGAGGATCTCGACTTTGTCCAGATCCGCAAGGAACCAATCGGAGCAACCCTGGATCGGATCAAGGCCCGGCTCGATCCATGGCTCGGCAGTCCCCGCAGCGACACCGGCCCACGCGGCGCCACCCTGACCTATCGCTTCGAGTCCGAACTGCCGCCCGTGCTCCGGCTCAAGCTGAAGATCGAAATCAACACCCGCGAACATCTTTGCCTTCTGCCGCCCCAACAAACGGAATTCTCCGTTCAATCGAGATGGTTCCAAGGCACCACCACATTGCCAATCTACTCCACTCCGGAGTTGCTAGGCACCAAGTTGCGAGCGCTTTACCAACGCCGAAAGGGTCGTGACCTGTTCGATCTCTGGCACGCCCATCAAGCTGGCGTGCTGGATACGCCCACGGTGGCCGGGATCTTCACCCAATACATGGAGGCTGAAGGCCATCCGGTCTCCGCGGGCGAATTCATCCGGAATCTCGCTGCCAAAATGAACCACCCGGGCTTCCTCTCCGATACCCCGCC
>TBL_comb47_HYPODRAFT_10004900_pt1 | contig 15215 bp, 12 predicted proteins | sample TroBogypolimnion_40_FD_10682 | JGI IMG/M metagenome (IMG submission 10682)
GCGGCTGCGGCTGCCTCGGCCGCAGCGCAGGCGCAGGCGCCAGCCGCTGGGACGGCGCCGGCCGCAGTTCCTGCGCCAGTCACCGTACTGCCTGAGGAAGCTACCGGGACTTCCGGGATGATTGCTGCACCTTCGGCAACGGTGGCACCAGTAGCTCCTGTACCTGCACCTGCGACACCTGCGCCTGCGACAGCTACCGCTCTCGGGACGCCGGCGGCACCGGCACCTGGTGCCGTATCGGCGCCTGCGACTGCCGGGATTGCCGCTGCCAAGGTCCCCACAGCCGCGACCTCTGCTCCTGCACCCCTTGCCGCCGTGCCGGTTACTCCCGGTGCGGCTGCCGGGGCCCCGGTTGCCGTGCCCGCGCCTGTCGCGCCTCCTGTGGTGACTCCCGGGGCGAAAGTCGCGCCGGCGCCCGCACCTTTGCCCAAACAGCTCTCCGCGGCATTGCCAAAGGTGGTACTCAGCTTCGACGCACCGGTCGCCGTCAACCTGAACGACCTGTTCAGCATACAGATCAACGAGGCCGGAGCCGCCAACCTTTATAGCGCCGTCTTCGTTGTCACCTACCCGAAAAACCTCGAGGTGCAGACCGAGTCGGAAGGTCCCTTCCTGAAGCAAAACGGGATCGGCACCAAGTTCCAGGCCTTCAACGACAAGAAGAAGGGTGAGATCTGGCTGTCGCTGATACGGGCGACCGGCACCGAGGGGGCTTCCGGAAACGGTGTCCTCGCCACGGTCACCTTCAAGGCGGTGGCAAAAGGGACGGCTCCGATCGGCGTCAGCAATCCGAACTTCACCACCCAGGCGGGCGCACCCTTCAGCGTCAGCTCGCCCAAAGTCACCGTGGAGGTAAAGTAGCCTTTGCAGGCTTGCGACCATGCGCAGAATCATTAACAACAACCGCGGATTAAGCCTGATCGAGCTGGTGGTGACCATGGTCATCCTCGGCATCCTCGGCTCCATGATTGTCCCCTCGGCCCGGATGACCTCCACCCGGATGAAGGAGCTGGAACTGAGGAGGGAGCTGCGGGAGATCAGGAACGCCCTCGACGAGTTCAAGAAGAACTACGACTATTCCGTCGAACAGAAATTCATCATCCCGTCCCTTAACAAGCCCGCCGGCTATCCCGAGACCCTGCAGGTGCTGGTCGACGGCTACGACTTCGGGGGACCGGTAAGCAACAAGAAGAAGTTTCTCCGCAGGATCCCGGTTGATCCGTTCCACCCGGTGAAGGAAGGGGAGGTGGGCTGGGGCATGCGCTCTTACGAGGACGACGCGGACAGCAATTCCTGGGGTGGGCAGGACGTTTTCGACGTCTATTCCCTAAGTGACGGGACTGCCATCGACGGGACGAAATACAAGGACTGGTGAACCGCATGTTGAAGAGGATACTGAAGGCACAGCGGGGCTTCACGCTGATAGAGCTGATGATCGTGGTCTCTTTGGTCGGCATACTTGCCGCCATAGCCGCGCCCAATTACCAGTGGGGCATCATACGGGCCCGCGAAGCGGTGCTGCGCGAGGATCTCTACATCTTCCGCTCCACCATCGACCAGTACTACGCGGACCAGGGCAAGTACCCGGATTCCCTGGCCGAGATGTCCGAGAAGAAATACCTGCACGACGTGCCGAAGGACCCCTTCACCAAGGCGAACGACACCTGGGTGGTCATGGCGCCGCCGACCTCGGATGACCCGAACGTCAAGGGGAATGTGTACGACGTGCACAGCGGCTCTCCCCTGGTAGGCTCCGACGGCAAGCCGTACAACGAGTGGTAACCGGGGCCGGACGCCCGGCTATCCCGCAGCGGAAGAGGCTCACGAAATGATTCAACTGCACAACGTAGGCATGTCCTACCAGGCCGAAACGGCCGCGCTATCGGATATCAACCTGAAAATCCCCAAAGGGGATTTTGTTTTTTTAACGGGCCAGTCGGGCGCCGGCAAGTCGACGCTCTTGAAGCTGCTCTATGCCGGCCTGACGCCGACCAGCGGCCAGGTCCTGATCGACGGGGTGAACCTGAGCCGCCTGTCCCGCTCCCAGGTCCCCTTGTTGCGCCGCTCCATCGGGGTAGTGTTCCAGGACTACAAGCTGCTCCCCAACCGGACCGTGCTGGAGAACGTCGCCATCACCCTGGAGGTGCTCGGCTGGGGCAAGCGCGACATCGGCAAGAAGGTGTACCACATCCTTAAGAGCATGGGGCTGGAGGACAAGGTCAACTCGACGCCGCTTAGGCTCTCCGGCGGCGAGCAGCAGCGGGTCGCCCTGGCCCGCGCGCTGGTGAACGACCCGAAGATCCTGATCGCCGACGAGCCGACCGGGAACCTAGACGAGGAGAACAAGGAGCAGATCCTCGCCATCTTCAAGGAGGCGAACATCCGCGGCACCACGGTCGTGGTGGCGACCCACGACAAGCGCGTCACGGTCAACTCGCACCGCAGGGTGATCCGCCTGGAGAAGGGGAGAATAGTGGAGGCGTCCGATGTCCAAGGCTAAGGCGCTGCGCCCCAAGCTAGCACAGGAAGGTTTCTGGGGACGCCTGGGTTACTTTTTTTCCCGGGCCCTCGCCAACCTGCGCCAAAACGTGTTCGTGAGCGTCGTGACGGTCGGGACCATCACCCTGGCGCTCTTGATCGCGGCCCTCTTCCTGCTGGTCTACGTGAACCTGGAGGGGATGGCCACCAGCTGGAGCGACAAGGTGCAGATCACCGCGTACTTCGACCGCGAGCCGACGCCGCTGGCGGTCGCGGCCCTCAAGGGGCGGGTGAAGGCGATCCCCGGCACCTCGAAGGTCGTCTTCGTCAGCAAGCAGGAGGCCGAGGTAAGGCTCAGGAGCCGGCTCAAGGGGCAGGAGTCGCTGCTGGAGGGGGTCAGCTCCGAGGTGCTCCCCGCCTCGCTGGAGATCCGCCTGGACCGCGGCCACCGGGAGTCCACCGAGGTGACCCGCTACGTGTCCGCGCTCAAACAGATCGCCGGGATCACCGAGGTGCAGTACGGAGAGGAGTGGGTGCAGCGCTTCAACACCTTCATGAATTTCTTCCGGCTGGTCGGGGCCCTATTGGGCGGCTTCCTGGCGATCGCGGTGCTCTTCATCGTCTCGAACACCATAAAACTCACCATTTATGCGCGCAAGGACGAGCTGGAACTGCTCGGCCTGGTGGGCGCCACCCGCATTTTCATCAAGGCACCCTTCCTGATCGAGGGTGTGCTGCAGGGGGCGGCGGGGGCCCTGCTTTCCCTCGCCCTTTTGGGGATCTGCTACTTCGCCCTGCTCCATAACGCCGGCAATTTCCTGGGACTGAACCCCGCGGGCGCCGGTCTCTGCTTCCTGCCGGCAGGGCACCTGGCTGCTATTTTGTGCGGCGGGATACTGCTCGGCTTCATCGGGAGCCTCACCTCGCTCAGAAGGTTCATAAACGTCTAGCATGCGCAGCCATCCCGTCATAGTAACTCTGGCCCTCTGCCTCCTGCTCCCCAGCCTTAGCCTCGCCGGGGTGAAGGAGGACCTGCAGGGGGTGAAGAAGGAGATCCAAGAGAAAAACCTGCTGCTCTCCAAGACCCGCAAGGTGGAGACCAAGGTCTCCGGCGAACTGGAACAGATCCAGCGCTCGCTCAAGGAGAAGCAGTCCCACCTGGTGCAGCTCGGACACGACCTGGCCGGCGTCGAGAAGGGGATCGGCCAGACCCTGGGCGAGATCGAGCGCACCCGGCTGGAGGCCGAGAAGAAGCGCGCCCAGATCGACCGGAGGATCGTCGCGCTCTACAAGGGCGGGGAGACCGGCAACCTGAGGGTGATCTTCTCCTCCGAGTCCTTTCCCCAGATGAGCGAGAACCTGCGCTACATGAAGAGCGTGCTGGAAAACGACAAGAAGCTGTTTTCCCAGTACAACGAGGACCTCACCCGCCTGAAGGGGCTCAAGGCGCGCCTGGAGCAGGACGCGACCCGCAAGGAGGGGATCCGGCACACCATGGAGGTCAAGAAGCACGAGATAGAGCAGGAGCAGAGCAAAAAGGCCAGCTATCTCGTCAAGGTCCGGCAGGACAAACAAGGTTATCTCGCCTCGCTCAAAGAGCTCCAGGCCAACGCCAAACGCCTGCAGACCATGTTCGAACGGCTGGAGGCGAGGAGCAGAAAGGCGCTTGAAGCGAGAAATAGAAAGGCGTATAGTGCGAAAGGGCGCGGCAACGAGAGCCACGGCAAGGACGCTCACCTGCTCCAGCCGCCCCCGGTCCTGGTGCCGGACAAGGGGCTCGGCGCGCAGAAGGGGAGGCTGTCGCTGCCGGTGAAGGGGAACATCGTCGAGCGCTTCGGCAGGCACAAGCACCCCGAGTTCGACTCCTTCACCTTCAGTAACGGCATCTCCGTTTCGGCCGCCGCCGGCACCCCGATCCACGCCGTGTTTGACGGCGAGGTGATTTTTGCCGACTATTTCAAAGGGTATGGTAATATGATTATCGTTGACCACGGCGGGGGCTTTTTCAGCCTCTACGCGCACGCCGCCTCCGTGGTGAAAAAGGTCGGTTCCAAGGTGGCCAGAAACGACGTCCTGGCGAGCGTGGGAGACCTGGACTCCAGCAAGGGTCCTCTGTTATATTTTGAAATTCGCTACCAGGGCAAGCCGGTCGACCCCGCTCCCTGGTTCAGGTGAAAAGAGCACTAAACATACATAGGGAGGCATAATGTTCAAGGGCAGTAAGTACAGGAAGGCGACCCTGTTCGTCGCGACGGTTGCTTTGTTGACGCTGACCATCGCCTTTGGCGTGCAGCGCAGATGCGCGGCCCAGGGCGGCGGCAACGATTACGAATCGATCGAGCTCTTCACCGATGTGCTTTCCATCGTGAAAAAAAGCTACGTCGAGGAAGTAGATACCAAGAAGCTCATCTACGGGGCAATCAACGGCATGCTGAGCTCGCTCGACCCGCACAGCTCATTCATGCCCCCGGATACCTATAAGGAGATGAAGATAGACACCAAGGGCGCCTTCGGGGGACTCGGCATCGAGATCACCATCAAGGACGGCATCCTGACGGTCATTTCCCCGATCGAGGACACCCCGGCGTTCAAGGCCGGGATCAAGGCCGGCGACCAGATTCTGAAAATCGACGACAAGTACACCAAGGACCTGACCATCACCGACGCGGTGAAGCGGATGCGCGGCGTCAAGGGGACCAAGGTGACCCTCACCATCATGCGCGAGGGCTTCGAGAAGACCAAGGAGTTCGTGCTGGAGCGCGACATCATCCAGGTCAAGAGCGTCAAGTCCAAGGTGCTGGACGACGGTTACGGGTACATCAGGATCTCGCAGTTCCAGGAGAAGACCGACGACGACCTGGAAAAGGCACTCAAATCGCTGCAGTCCGAGCATCCGCTCAAGGGACTGGTGCTTGACCTGAGGAACGATCCGGGCGGGCTGCTGGACCAGGCGGTGCGGGTCTGCGAGCACTTCACCGACGAAGGGCAGCTGATCGTCTACACCGAAGGGCGCGAGAAGGACTCCAAGATGCGCTTCACCTCCCGCAAGGGGGGCAAGGAAGGCAACTACCCGATTGTCGTGCTGATCAACAGCGGTTCGGCCAGCGCGTCGGAGATCGTCGCAGGCTGTCTGCAGGACCACAAGCGCGCCGTCGTCATGGGGACCCAGAGCTTCGGCAAAGGTAGCGTGCAGACCATCATACCGCTCTCCGACAATTCGGGCCTGCGGCTCACCACCGCCCGGTACTTCACCCCGAGCGGGCGCTCCATCCAGGCCAAGGGGATCACCCCGGACATCCTGGCCGAGCGGGTGGAGATCGCTGCCACCACGGAGAAGAAGGCCGACGGCATGCACATCAGGGAGAAGGACCTGGAAAACCACTTCGAGGGTGAAACCAAGGAGAAGGTCGACGAGAAGAAGGTCAAGCCCGCTCCCTACAAAACCGACGAAGCGCTCAAGGGTGACTCCCAGATCCTGCGTGCCCTGGATCTGCTGAAAGGTTGGGAAATCCTGAAGACCATGGGAAAGGCGTCCTGAGGTCCGACCAAGGCTTTTAGATGAGGAAAACGGAAGGGGATCGTAACTGCCCCTTCCGTTTTTTTTATGGGTGTGCGGCGCCGGGACGGGAGTCGCACAGGGATATCTTGCAACCGCCTTGACATAAAAACTGTTGCTGAAGTAAAGTAAAACGGTAAACTACCATTCGCGGCTGGAACTCACCTCAGGTCCAGCCGTCGTGTTAGCACACTACGCATCGAATTCTGTGTCAGTATTTACTCCTATTCTCAAGTGAGGTCACTGCATGCTCAAGCTGAAGCGAACTGTTGTATGCCAGGTTATGTTCCTGTGCTCTCTCGTCTTGGTTCCCCTTTCGGCCTTCGCCGTCACGACCATTACTTTGACCCAGGCAGGGAATTCTTCCTTTATCCTGCAGGCTAATGGACTAAATTCCGTGCATGGCATTGACGCCACTCTCAGCTTCGATGGCACGCGCCTCAGCAACCCGCGCGTCGTGCAGGGCGCCCTCGCCACCGGTTCCATGTTCATCGCCAATACCAACCTGCCCGGATCGGTGCGCATCGCGATGGTGAGCGGCACTGCCTTCAAAGGGAGCGGACCCCTCGCCACCATCAACTTCGACCTGATCGGCGATTCTTCCGGAAGCGTCGGCTTGACCGGGACTGCCATCGACGTGAACGGCAAGCCTTTGTCGGTCGCTTTTAATGGATTCACCGTGAGCTCTGGCTCGGGCAACGACACCGCTAACGCCACCGGCAACAGCGGCAGCGGTTCCGGTTCCGGTTCCGGGAGTGGCACCACCGCCAGCACCACGACCAGTACCGGCACCGGCACCGGGTCGATGCCTTTTGTCGCGGGTGGCACCTTGACCATGCCGTCGGATGATTCCGGCGCTCGTGAGCGCAAGGAGGCAACGGGGCAGCCACAGCCGGCGCCTCAGGAACAGCCTGCCACTCCGACTGGGAGCGCCAACGAGCCTCCCGCTGCCCGCGAGACCCAGTCCGCCGCCAAAAAGGCACCGGCCTTCCAGCCCCGCACCGTGCAAAGCGTGCTGGAGAAGTTCCGGCTCTTCACCGGTGCGAAAACTCCCAAGAACCTTGTTGCCCTCTTTGACCGGGACCCGGGCGCTCCCTTCAGCCAAGCGCCGCAGGTCTGCATCGCCGACGGCAAGGCGAGCGTCCTGGTGACCGTCTCCAAAGTCCCCGGCGAAAAGGATCCCAACTTCACCTTCGACCACGCCAGCTACCTCACTTTGAACCAGGTGGGCGACGGGGAGTGGCAGATAGAAGTGAGGCCGGAAAAAGGCGCGCTCCAGGCGACTATCAATATGCTGCTGGACGGCGCCCAGCAGGTCATGCCCCTGACGGTCGCCCCCCGGGTGGACATCGATCTCGACAAGTCCGGAGCGGTGACCGAGGCAGACTTCCAGCTCTTCCTGACCACGCGCGGTACGGACGCGGCGCCGAAATTCGACCTGAACGGAGACGGCAAGCGCGACTACCAGGATGATTACCTCTTCACCGCTAACTACCTTGCGGCGAAGGCGGTCGGTGGCAAAAAAGAGGCCCCGGCACAGAAGGCGCCCTAGCGACGCGTGTTGGGGACAGTCCCCTTTTCCAGGGGGACTGTCCCCTCTCGAACTGCGCGCAGAGACGCTCGGCGGGGCAAACAACTGCCGGGCGGATTTCACAGAAAACCATATGCCGTGTGAATTTGGGAGAATCGTATGAAAGAAGTGCACGTCTACGCGGACGGCAGGCTGGAGCGCGGCGAAGCGGATGTGGTGGGGGAGTTCCCCCTGGTGCTGCGGGTAAACGACCGCGAACTGGTCACCCTGATCGCGTCGCCTCATGACCTGCGCTTCCTGGTGGCGGGATTTCTCCGGGTCCAGGGCTTCGTCAGCCGGGTCGAGGACTTCCTGATGCTGAGCGTCTGCAACGACTTCGGTATCGCCAACGTCCGCATCAGGGGGGAGATCCCCGGCGAACTCAAGCCGATCCTCACCTCGGGGTGCGGCACCGGCATCACCTATTCGCTCCCCTCGGCAGGCGGAACCGGGAAGATTGCCGGAGGGAGCGCGCCCGTGACGCCGGCAGCCGTCTTCAACCTGATGGAGCAGCTAGCCATCAAGGCCGAGCAGTACAAAAGCCACGGCGGCGTCCACTCCGCGGCGGTCGGCGACCTGGAAGGGGCGCTTTTGCTGCACGCCGAGGACATCGGGCGTCACAATACCTTTGACCGCCTGGCCGGGGAGGCGCTCCTAAGGGGAGTGGAACTCAGTGGCAGGCTGCTGGTTACCTCGGGGCGCATTTCCGCCGAGATGGCGGCCAAAGCCGCGGCGCTCGGCATCCCGCTGATCGCCTCGCGCACCTCGCCGACCGACATGGCGATCAGGATCTGCCAAGAGGCCGGTATCACCCTGATCGGCTACCTGCGCGGCGGGAAATTCAAGGTGTATGCCCATCCGGAGCTGCTTTACATTGCCCCGCAGGCTGTCGCCAGCTGAGTTGCTAGCCACTTGACGCGGCAGGCTCGGGCAGTTTTGCCGACTGGTGTGGTTCCCTTGCACCAACTCGCAGCGCAGGCACCCCCCCGCGGCTTCGTTCCGCTTCCCCCCTGCCGAGCAGGGGGGGCAGTGCTTTATCCCGCCCCCTTTTGGGCACCTCCCCCGTTCGATCCGATGAGACTCCTCCCATCTGCGTGCCGCAGAAACTTAGCAGACGCAAGCGCCGGACCGGCGGGGACTAGCGAGATAACTAGGTTTCCTGCTAAGGAAAATTCCCCAATAGGACCCATTTCAGCAATTGACAAAGCGTGCCAAAAACTGTATACAGTATCCGTTGAAGTGAAGTCCGCCGGTTCGCGATGTATCCTCATAACTGCCGTAAATCGTTGTTAAAATATCTGGAGGAGGGATCATGATCGAAGCATACCTGAAGCAAGAGGCTGAAAGAACGGCACTCGGAATTCCTGCCAAACCGCTCGACCCGGAGCAGACCGCAGGTCTTTGCAAACTCCTGGAAGCTCCCCCCGCTGGCAAGGAAGCATTCCTGCTGGAACTCCTCAAGGAGAGGGTTTCCCCGGGTGTTGACCCCTCGGCCGAGGTTAAGGCTGCTTTCCTCGCCGGCATCGTAGCCGGTTCCATCAAGTCCCCGCTGGTTTCCAAGAAGGACGCCGTGCAGATCCTCGGCACCATGCTGGGCGGCTACAACGTGGCCCCGCTCGTCGCCGCTCTCAAGGACGCCGACCTTGCCGAAGCCGCAGTGACCGCGCTTTCCGGCATCACGCTCGTGTATGACGCCTTTGACGAAGTGCTGGAACTCTCCAAGAGCAACGCCTCCGCCAAGAAGGTCGTGGAATCCTGGGCCAACGCCGAGTGGTTCACCTCCAAGGCAGGCCTCCCCGAAATCGTCAAGGTCAAGGTCTACAAGGTCGAAGGCGAGATCAACACGGACGACTTCTCCCCGGCAGGCGATGCCTGGAGCCGCCCCGACATCCCGCTGCACGCTCTGGCCATGGGCAAGACCCGCTTCCCGGACGGACTGGAGACCATCGCCAAGTTCAGGGCTGACGGATTCCAGGTTGCCTTCGTGGGCGACGTAGTCGGCACCGGCTCCTCCAGAAAATCCGCCTGCAACTCCGTGCTCTGGGCTATCGGCCAGGACATCCCGGCGGTTCCCAACAAGAGAAGGGACGGCATCATCATCGGCTCCGTCATCGCCCCGATCTTCTTCAATACCGCCCAGGACTCCGGCGCGTTCCCGATCAAGACCGACGTCACCAAGATGAAGACCGGCGACGTCATCGTCATCGATTCCAAGAAGGGTGAGATCAAGAGCGAGGCCGGCGAGCTGCTCTCCAGCTTCACCATCGCCCCGAACACCCTCTCCGACGAGTTCCGCGCCGGCGGCAGAATCCCGCTGATCATCGGCCGCGCCCTCACCGACCGCGCCAGGAAGGCGCTGGGCATGGCGCCGACCGACGTCTTCACCCTGCCGGTCAACCCGGTACCCAAGGCTGGCCAGGGCTACTCGCTGGCGCAGAAGATGGTCGGCAAGGCCTGCGGCGTGGTCGGCATCCTGCCGGGCACCGCTTGTGAACCCGCTATGACCACGGTCGGCTCGCAGGACACCACCGGCCCCATGACCGCCGACGAGCTGAAAGAGCTCGCCTGCCTCAAGTTCCTGGCTCCGATGTTCATGCAGTCCTTCTGCCACACCGCAGCCTATCCGAAGCCGGCCGACGTGGCGATGCACAAGACCCTGCCGCAGTTCATCATCGACCGCTGCGGCGTGCCCTTGAAGCCGGGCGACGGCGTCATCCACTCCTGGCTGAACCGCCTGCTGCTCCCCGACACCGTCGGCACCGGCGGCGATTCCCACACCCGCTTCCCGATCGGGATCTCCTTCCCGGCAGGTTCCGGCCTGGTCGCCTTCGCCGGCGCCCTGGGCTTCATGCCGCTGGACATGCCTGAGTCCGTGCTGGTCCGCTTCAAAGGGAAGTTCAACCCCGGCATCACGCTGCGCGACGCGGTGAACGCGATTCCGCTGTGGGCCATCAAGCAGGGGCTCCTTACCGTGCCCAAGAAAAACAAGGTCAACATCTTCAACGGCCGCATCCTCGAGATGGAAGGTCTTCCGGAGCTCTCCGTCGAGCAGGCCTTCGAACTAACCGACGCCGCCGCAGAGCGTAGCGCCGCAGCCGGCTGCATCAAGCTCTCCGAGGCATCCGTCGCCAAGTACCTGCGTTCCAACGCGGCACTGATGCGCAAGATGATCGCGGAAGGCTACCAGGACGCCACCACCCTGCAGAAGCGTATCGACGCCGTAGAAGAGTGGCTCAAGGCTCCTAAGCTTTTGGAAGCCGACGCCAACGCCGAGTACGCTGCCGTCATCGAGATCGACCTGTCCGAGATCACCGAGCCGATCCTCTGCTGCCCGAACGACCCGGACGACGTCAAGGTGCTCTCCGAAGTTGCCGGCACCCCGATCCAGGACGTGTTCCTCGGTTCCTGCATGACCAACATCGGCCACTTCCGCGCCGCAGGCGAAATCTGGAGAGGCAAGAAGTTCAACCCGTCGATCCGCACCTGGATCTGCCCCCCGACCCGCATGGATCAGGTGCAGCTCAAGGACGAGGCGTACTTCTCCATCTACAGCGCCGTGGGCGCCCGGGTCGAGATCGCAGGCTGCTCGCTGTGCATGGGTAACCAGGCTCGCGTGCCGGACGGGGTGAACATGTTCTCCACCTCGACCCGTAACTTCGACGACAGGATCGGCAACGGCGCCAAGGTGTTCCTGGGTTCCGCAGAGCTCGGCGCTGTAACCGTGAACCTCGGCAAGCTTCCGACCCCCGCCGAGTTCCTCGAGCAGTACAACGAGAGGGTCGAGCCGAACAAGGAGAAGATTTACAAGTACCTCCAGTTCGACGAGATCGCTGCGTACAAATAAACCGCAGTAGCTAACAAGCAGCAAAAAGGCCCGCCGGTTAAACCGGCGGGCCTTTTATTTTTTGGGGTTTTGGGTTTTTCATCGGACCGATCGGTCGGATTGGACCGATCGGACTGATGAACGGCGCAGCAGTGGCGGTTGCACGGGCGGCTGATCGGACCAATCAGGGCCAGAGCAGCGCTGCGGCCGCTAGGCCGGCTAGAGCAGCGTCTTCAGTTCCTGGATCAGGTCGTTCAGCAGGTCGTAGCCGTTTTGCCAGAAAGCCGGATCGCTGAGGGTTATCCCTGCGGGCGCCAGGGTGTCGGCCGGGAGCTTGGACCCACCGTCCGCCAGAATCCCGCGGTAGATCGGGATGAAGCTCTCGCGCTCTTTCAGGTAGAGCTGATACAGGGAAAGTACCAGCAACTCGGCGCAGGTGTAGGAATAGCAGTAAAAACGCGCGTGAATGAAATGCGAAATGTAGCTCCAGCCGTAACGGTACGGCTCAATCATCTCTACCGCATTGCCGTACAGCTTGCTGTTTTCCTCCCACCAAAGGTCGCAGAGCTGGTTCGCAGTCAACAGCCCGTTCTTTCTCTCCAGGTGCATGCGCTCCTCGAACCTGGTGAGGACATTCTGCCGGAAGGTGGTGGCGATGATGTCCTCTATCTTGGCGCAGAGCAGCGACTTCTTGACCTCACGGTCGGTCTCGTGCTCCAGCAGGTGCCGGGTCAGCAGCATCTCGCCGAAAACTGAGGCGGTTTCGGCAAGCGGCAGGGGAGGGTGGTAGTTCAGCATGGTCTGGTCCTGCGCCAGCAGGTAGTGAATGCCATGCCCCACCTCGTGCGCGATGGTGGAAACGTCCCGCAGGTTTCCGGTGAAGTTCAAAAGCAGGTAGGGCGGGAGCGACGGGGTCATCCCCATGCAGAAGGCGCCCCCGCTCTTGCCGGGACGCGGCAGCACGTCAACCCTCCTCTCCGTGAAGAAGGAGTCCGCCATCCGGGCCATCTCGGACGAAAAGCCGCCGTAGGCCTTGACCACCATGGCGCGCGCCTCCTCGAAGCTGTACTTCCTGCCGCTGTCGTTCAAGGGGGCGTAGACGTCGCAGTTCTTGAGCCGCTCCATCCCGAGCAGCTTCGCCTTGATCCTGAAATACTCCTGGGCCAGCGGGTAGTTGGCTTCGGACACCCGCATCAGGCTCTCGACGACCGGCGTGGGGATTTCGTTACCCAGGTTGGTCGGCTCCATCGGATGGCTGTACTTGCGCAATTCCAGGTCCTGGGAGTGATCCAGCGCCACGTTGTTGAAGACGGCGGAAAAAAGGATCTCGTGTTCCTGGTGGCGCTTCAGGAAGGTGCTGAAGGCCCGCTCCCTGAGTCCCGCATCCGGATGATGCAGCAGCGCCAACAGCTCCTCCCCGGTCATCTCGCGCTCCTCGCCGTCCATTTCGAGGCGGTAGCGCAGCGAGGAGGAGACTTCGTCGAACAGTCGGCAAAACGCCTGCACTCCGGTGAGCCCCTTCTGGGAAAGCAGACTTTCCTCGCGCTCGCTCAGGGTGTGGGGACGGAAGATGCGCAGCGCCTCCAGGAAGTGCCGGTAGGGCGCGAGCTGGCTGTCCTCCAGCAGGGGGGCGAATTTCTCCTCGTCCATCTGGATGATCTCCAGGTCGAAGAAGAGCAGCTCCCTTCCCATGAGGTTGCCGAACTCCGCCGATTTCTGCGACAGCCGTTTGTTCTCGTCATTCTCGCTGTCAGCGGCAAAGAGGAGGTGCGCGTACAGTTGGGGTTTCACCAGCAGCTCCTGAAGCTTCTCATAGCTGCGCAACGCCTCCAGCAGGCCCGGCGCCGAAAGCTCGGCGACCTTTCCGCGGTAACGCTCCCTGAAGGCGGCAACCTGCGCCGTCCCCTCATCAAAGGCTCCGGCAAGCTCGGGAGATGAGGTCGAAGGGTAAAGGGGGGTGGTATCCCAGGTAAGGTCATTACTCATGAAGTTTCTCCTCAAGTCGTAGGGCAGTTTGTCAATAATTTCATATGAATATCTTCTCGATAGTAAACGATGGGGTGCAGGCTGTCAAGAAAGAGGGGCCGCGTCACGGGACGGCATTCAGGAACCTTGGGTCTCGCCCGGCCAGGTGAGACTGCTTCGGGCAGCGCGCCAGGAAATCGGCAGCACGGCACGGATTCCGGGGTAGGGGTGTCTTGACAAAGGGGAGGGGGTACGGTAGAAATACTAGCAATAAAATTAGAAAATATAAATTAAATCAGGTCTGCCATGGAAAATCTGCTCATCGTAGAAGATACAGGAACCTTACGCACTCAGCTCTCCGGGGAACTTGGCAAAGACTACACCGTGCTGCAGGGGGCTGATTACGCGCAGGCCAAGGACCAGTTCCAAAGATATTTCCCCAAGGTGGTAACGCTCGACCTCGGCCTGGCGCCAGAACTCGACGGCGACTCCGAGGGCTTTCGCTGCCTGCAATGGATGCTCGCCAGCCGACCTGATACCAAGGTCGTCGTCTTGACCGGCAGCGGCGACCGGGAGGCGGCGCATCGGGCGCTGCGCTGCGGCGCCTACGATTTCTACCAAAAGCCTGTCAATCCGGCGGAACTAAGGCTGGTAATCCGCCGCGCCTTCCATCTGAGCGGCCTAGAGGAGGAACGGCGCCAGCTCAAGGAAACGCTGGAGCACAGGGGGGGCGGGCTGGAGGGCATTGTCGGCCAGTGCGGCGCCATGCAGCGGGTGTTCTCCGCCATGCAGATGGTGGCCGCTTCGGACGTCCCGGTGCTGATCACAGGGGAGGTCGGCACCGGTAAGGAACTGGTGGCCCGCACCATCAAAGCCCTCAGCGCACGCGCCAACGGCCCCTTCCTGCCGATCAAGTGCGGGGCCATCGCCAAGGACCAGCTGGATTTCGAGCTCTTCGGCTTGGAACCGGATGCCGGCAGCCCTAACCTAAGCCCGGTCCCGGGAAAGATCGAATATGCCCGCCTGGGAACCCTTTTTCTCGATGAGCCGGCAGAGCTGCCGCACCCGTTGCAGCTGAGGCTGCTCCACTTCCTGCAGGACAAAAGGCTGCAAAGGGGGGGGAGGGCTGAGGACGCAGAGATCGACACCCGGCTGATCTGTGCCACCAGTGCGGAGCTTGGGCAGGCGATGCGCGCGGGCGAGCTGCTGGAGGAACTCTACTACAGGATTTCCGTCATCACCCTGGAACTCCCGCCTCTCAGAGCCCGCGGTGAGGACATCATGCTGTTGGCACATCTCTTCCTGAGACGGTTCGCGCAGGCCTGCAACGGGAAGGCACGGGGCTTCAGCAGTGCTGCCGTGTCCGCCATGGAGTCCCATCCCTGGCCTGGTAACGTCCGGGAGCTTGAAGGCAGGGTGCAAAGGGGGGTGATCATGAGCGACGGCCCGCTGCTGGAGCCGAGAGCGCTCGGGTTTTCCGGGGAGGAGCCGGTGCGTGAGGAACCCGCGCCGGCGCGGGCCCTGACCCTGAGGGAGGCGCGCGACCGGGTGGAGCGCAAGGTGATCAGCGCAGCGGTTGATGCCAGCCGGGGGAACCTGGCCAAGGCGTCCGAGCTGCTTGACGTGAGCCGGTCCACCCTGTACGACCTTTTGAAAAAACACGGGCTGTTCCATTCGGGAGCCCGGACCTGAGCTTTAGATGGTTACGGTCAGGGTGTCGTCGCAGGGGAGCAGCTCGCTGAAGAAGTTGATGGTGCTGAAGTCTTGGGATACGGCGGGTGCCGACTGTGAGCTGAAGCGCCCGACATGGATCAGGTAGCTTA
>TBL_comb47_HYPODRAFT_10004902_pt1 | contig 15213 bp, 8 predicted proteins | sample TroBogypolimnion_40_FD_10682 | JGI IMG/M metagenome (IMG submission 10682)
ACAATACCTCTCCCCGTCTGTTAAGATAGCCATACCATTCACCAAATTCTCGATCCGGGAAATGACTCCAGGTATACTCATGTACCTTTTTGAACCATTCCAGACAACGCACATCGCCCGAAAAATAATAACCCTTAAGCAGGCTGATCAACGTTTCCATATGGACCCACCAGAGTTTCTGATCCCATTCAAGCTGTTGCGGAGGATAACCTTTGATATCCATGAAATAATATAACCCGCCAAACTCCTTGTCCCAGCCATATTCAATGGTTCGGATACAAATATCCACCGCCTTTTTGATCATTGCTTTATCCTCCCTTCGGGAAGCAAGGTCCATGACGAACCACATTGCTTCGATGGTGTGACCCGGATTCAGAAGCCGTCCTTCAAAGGAGTCCGAGAAACTGCCGTCGGGCTTTACATTTTCCAATACCAGGCCTGAATTTGAATCATAAAAGACATCCATAACCTCATGAATGCACTGGCCGATGGTCTCCTCAACAAGTTCCCTACTCAATAAATGCTCAATTTCAAGCGAAAGGTTGCATAAGATCATCGGCAATGAAAAACCTTTCAACGGACGTGTTCCCGGATAGGCCTTGTTGTAATTTCCTTTGGGGTTTGAACTTTTCTTCAGAATCCCTTCGAAGGTTTTTTTTGCGAGCTGACCATACTCTTCATTTTCGGTAGCCTTGAAGAGCTGTCCGAATGCCATCGTTGCAAAACAATCCGAAAAAATATTGTAGGGTTGTATCAGTGGTCGTCCTTCCCTGGTTAATGAAAAATACCAGTTGCCTTCAGAATCATGGCCATACTTTTGGAGAAAGTCGGCTCCAAGCAAAGCCATATTGAGCCATTCTCCCTTTTTCTCAACCTGGTTGTACAGCGAGGAAAACATCCAGACCTGGCGCCCCTGTAGCCAGACAAATTTATCGGTATCGAATACCTTGCCCTGTCGGTCGAGACACGTAAAATAGCCGCCAAATTCCTTGTCGGAAGAGTTTTTCTCCCAAAATGGAATTACATTGGTAAACAGCTCGTTTCTGTATTGATTTGCCAAATCGGTAAATTTCATTTTATCCCTCCTTGATTTTATAATCCACCTATTTATTTTTTTGGATTCTGGATGATTAGTTTCAGTCTGCTGATTAATGACGTGCGAACTCCCGGACGTATTTCTCCAGAAGGAATGACAACCTGATCGTTCCACCAAAAGGCCGTAGTGGTAACCTGCGACTTCCCGGGAAGTTCACCAATCTTTTGAAGTTCCCCGCTCAATGTATTAAAGGCCAGAACTTCCCCCGAAAATCCGGGATGATTGGATAAATGATTATCCTTTTCGCTAAGTAGTTTTTTCTTTTCCACCCCCTCCGGAGCCATGGATATCTGATCATTGAGGATTTCTGTCCGGTTGAACAGATCTCCTTTATCTCCTCCAATCAGGATAATCCACTGATCTCCGAATGCCACACCTGTCCCGGCGGATAGTCCAAACTTTTCCTGATTTTTCAATTGCAGTACTCCTGCCTCTGTCCACTGTTTTGAGGAGGAGGAATACTTGCGAATGGTACTTAAAAAAGTTGAGGTAACCCCATTTTGACAGCGTCCTCCAATAACATAGATACACGCTTCCCTCCCATCCGATTGACTCACAACAACGGCATGAGACAGCGATTCAGGGAGATTGGGCAACGTTTCCCATTTCATATCTGATGAAGAAAGGTCGAAGCACATGAAATGACTGGTGGCCTTTGTGGCATCAAGTCCTCCGGCCACGAAGATCTTTGTCCCGATTGAGGCTGCACCTGAATTGGATAAGGCAACCGGTAAAGCAGGAAATATTTTGAACCGTAATGAATCGCCGGCTATGGAAATATGAAATACCTGGTTAAGCTTTCCGTGCAAATCTTCTCCTCCAATACTTAAGAATCCATTCCCGGAAGCCACCAACGCACTATAAGCCATTGGACGGGGCAATTTCTGTTGCGGATGGCTCCAGAAATCAGGACCAGTTTCAGGATGCGTAAGAATATAAATTTCATCATGATACAATTTGGTACCTCCGCGCCAGGGAAGATTATCTTCGAAATTTGAACCTCCCGCAACAATCAACCGGTTCTTATCGCATCCCACCAAGGCACCGGCGAATCCAAACTGAATTGATTTCCCGGTTGCGGGGGGAATACGACTCAACGTATCAAATTCTATTCTCATAGGGTTTGTCTCTTTTTTTATACCGCTGCATGCCGAAAAGATGAATAATAGTAAAAAGACTTGATTGATCATCTGACAATTATTTTCGGGAAAACAGGTGCTCCATTTTAAGGGTTTTGACATCCTCAACAAATTCGCGATACAACGCCTGACTCATATTTTTCACAGGGAGACGAAACTCACCGCAATCCATCCCAATATAGCGCATATACGCCTTGCCGCTTGCAATTCCTCCGTATTTACCTAAAAGCATGATCATATTGACTGACATTTGCTGAAGAGTACGGGCTTCAACCAGATCACCCCGGTCAAAGGCCTCTATCATTTTATAATAAAGCGGTGCGGCATAATTAAAGGTACTGCCCACGCCACCTCCGACACCCAGCACAAGGGCTGAAAGCAGATTCTCGTCGCGCCCCCAAAGCATATCAAATTTCCCGTTATCGAAATTCATGCAGCTCAGAAAATCCATAAAGTCCTCGTGTGTATATTTAATCCCAGCAAGATTTGGAATAATGGGGGAAGCCTCTTTCAGAAAATCGAGCATCGAAACAGTACTGCCGGTCAAAACCGGTATGTGGTAAAAATAGACCGGCATCTGAGGGACAGATTCGGCAATTATAGCACAAAATTCGGCAAGTTGTCTGGCTCCTGCAGGTTTAAAATAATAGGGGGCGAGAATGGCAATTGCATCAATGTCATTTTCGGCCGAGTGTTGCGCATTTTCAATGCACTCCTTGTATGAAGTTCCACCTACCAGGTTGATAATTTTTACTGTTTTTCCTGCTTTCCCAAGCTCTGCCCAACATTCGGTTATCTTTCTTTTTTCATCCTGTGACAGAGATACCCCTTCACCTGTGGAACCGTTGATGAAAGCTCCGACAACGTTGTTTTTTTCCAGAAAACTGAAATATTCAGGAATTTTATCAAACATAACTTCATCTTTCTCACTCAATGGTACAAATGGAGCTGCAATCAATCCTTTAATCTTTTCCATAATAAAATTTTAAACTAATTTTTATTGAATATCTGTTTCAAATGTCGATGCAGGAAGTCCAGCTTCATTTACCAGATTCCCTCTTGAAAAAGGTTTCCAGCCATACCGGACTTTTAGTATCGGCTTAATCGTTGTAATGAATAATTCGTTGGCCTGTATCACCCCTTTCGCCCCTTCATAAATTCCATCAGTTCCGGCTATTTCCAGTTCACGAATGGGCTGACCATCAGAAGTCTGCAGGTTCAGGGCATGATCAAACTTAATTCGCACCAGGTCGCCTGTTTGTTTTATTTCCGAGACCTCCGGGCTGCAGCATACAAGATCCTGCCCATACACTTTGGCAAGGGCCAGATTAGCAAACCGTTCGCCAACTTCCCGTTTTCGTTTCGGATGAACATTCAGGGAATCTCCAAGGTCACTCGTGACCACCATTCCGGAATTCGGAACAACATGATTTAGCTTGCGCTGAATGTCCCTGAAATATGGCCATGAGGGGCGGTTTATTGCTGATAGCTGTGCAAAATAAAAGGGCAACTTTTCATCATTGAAGGTCTTGCGCCACGAACTGACCAACAGGGGAAATGCATGCTCGTAATGTTCTGCATTATGGGCATTCGACTCTCCCTGATACCAGATCACTCCGCTTATGTCCAGGCCTTTAAGCATCTGAATACCTGATTCATAAATATATGCCGGTTCAAACGGGTGCCTTTGCAACTCATTTTTGCTCAACGAAATATTTAAGGCAGCTCGTTCGCGGCACCAATCCATGATCAGGTTATTTTGCTTCCATTTATAGAGCACATCTACGAGACTGGGATCAAACTCGAGTGTTTTCCGGTCGATAAATGCCTCAACCGGTGCTCCCCCGACAGTGACCTGGATTAACCCAACCGGAATGTTCAATTTCTCATTCAGCTTCTTTCCGAAATAATAACCGATGGCTGAAAATTCAGAAGCATTATCCCGATTGCACGATTCCCATTTCCCTTGCAGAAATTCGAGTTTATTTATTTTATCCAACGATAATGAATCCCATCGGGTATCATCCGGCCTCACGATCCCTTTCATATTCAACAGCCGAATATTGGGATTCTGAGCTAGAGAAATATCAGATGCTGTATTTGTTCCATCTTTCAATGGAAATTCCATGTTCGACTGACCGGCGCAAACCCATAATTCGCCAACCAGAATATCATTGATTACAACAGATTGCCGGTTTCCGGCAGTAACCTTCAGGGTATAGTGACCTCCGGCAGGAGCGGGGTCAAAATTCAGAGACCACTCCCCCGCCTCGTTTACCTTGCACTTTTCTGCCCGATGATTGAAAGTCGCTTCAATCGTTTCACCGGCATTGGCTTTCCCCCACGCCTGTATTTTAGCTTTTTGCTGCAGAACCATGTGGTCCATAAAAACCGGAGCCAGTTTTAGCCCGCCGAAATTCCCTGTGATATGGCTGTAAACGGTTTTTGAAATGATAGCTGCACCCGATTTGTCGGGATGCACTGCATCTATAAATTGATCGGGACGGGCATAAAGCGGAGTATGCAAATCGATCAAACCTGCATGAGCTATTTTAGCGACCTGCTCAATTTTTTGCTGTATTTGCCAGAACCAGTCGCGGGTTCCAGATTTAAACCGGGGGTGCCCATTAAAAATGGGGCTCATCCGACAAACAAATACTTTTGGAATTTGACCACCCTGCGACTGGAATGATTGTATTAATTTCAGGTAATCAGCAACGAAGTCATCCCTGTAATTCGGCCAGTTCCTTGGATCGGTATCGTTCAGACCCAAATGGATAATTACCACTTGTGGTTTAAAAGCCAGGGCCCGCCGGTATTCATCGGTCAGGATGTATGGATGATGCCCTTTGTTCAGTAACGTCGAGCCGTTTACCCCAAAATTCTCCACCTCGTAAGCGATTCCTAGTAAACGCTGCAATTGTGCAGGATAGGACTCTGATTCCGGATTATCCAGTCCAAAACCCCTGGTCACAGAATCGCCAATACAAGCCACGCGTATCTTTTGAACACTACGCTGACTGAATCCAATGACATAGATCCCACTCAAAGTAGTGATCAGCAAAAAACAGATATGAAACCGGTATTTCATAGTGATTTAGTGATTTTTTCAATAGCGAATCTGAGTCCATCAATCTCTTTTGCCTGGTTATTCTCCATTCGGACGGGGACGAAGGTGAACATCCATTTCCAGGAAGTTCCTCCTTGCGGCACTTTCAAAAGAACCCTGTTCCATCCTTTTTTAAGGGTGATTTTCGTTGGTTTCCGGAAGGAGTAGTTCTCATCTGAAAACGGTATTTCTCCTGTTTTTTCAGCCAGTCCCGGATTTTTCCAGACGGGTGAATCAATAATTTCTCCATTTACCCAAACTTTGGGATTGGTGATGTGCCATTGCCCTTGTTGCGGGAAAGGGCCGCCGCGACGTCCCCCCGAACGGGACCAGTCGTGAAAACCGATCCAGCAACCCACTTGCTGATCTTTTGGTGACCAGACACTGGTCGATGCATATATAGTTCCCTGTTTTTCCGAAAACCAGGAGGGGAATCCAAAGAAATGGCTGATGAAGATGGTTCCTCCGTAATAAGGTCCTGTCCAGCTGAATTTTTGACCGTCGAGGGTATAATTCTCCCTTAAGGAATCATCAGCCGGAAATGACCTGTTGACATCGCCCTGGTTATTAAAAGGGCCAATTATTTTCCAGATAATCTGCGATTGTTTCACATATGGAAAAGGCTTGTCCTTAAAATAAAGGTCACGATGAACGGCCAATCGTTCCTCAAATTCGTAAAATTCAATGTACAATGGATTTTCAGGAGGAGGAAGTTTTGCGAGGTAGTTTTCGCCGGTATTAAGCGGCTGACCCTTCCAGGAAGCTTCACTGTAGGTAACCATTCCCGGATAAACCGGATTTTGCCACAGAATATTCGATTCGTCAGAAACGTTGTTATCGTTCCAGCAGCAAAGAATTCCGCCTAACTGCAATGAATCGCCATGTGCCGCGCCACAAATACGGTCAAAGTAAAGCTGAGCCACTCCGGCCAACGGATCGAGGTGATTCAGATAATTGAGCCTCGAATCGATATAACTGTGACCACTTTTCGGTTTTCCTGCAGAGGACCAAAGTTGAGTTATCGAGGTACTGTCCGAATCTATTTGCTGACCTGGCCGCCATACGATTACCTCCCTGACGTGAAATTTTATGCGGTTTTCAAGAGCTGTGAGAAGTTCCGGTTCCGGCTTTTCATGTTTATTCCAAACTTCGTCGGTCCCCAGATGGATATAAGGCATTTTTTCTTTGGGAACAAGGGTGCACAATTCATCGATTAAATTAAGGAGAATCGGTTTGACCCTGGGATCGCTCATTGAATCAATTGCAAATGCCTTACGAAAAGCTTCACAATGTCCTGGAATATCAAATTCCGGAATCAGAGTGATATACCGGTCGTGACAATAATTTACGAGTTCAAGGAAATCTTCCGGTGAATAATACTTTCCGGGCCACCGGCTCATCGAGGAGGCGGCATGCAATTCGGGATATTTTTTGCTTTCAAGTCTCCATCCGGGATTATCGGTGAGGTGCCAATGAAAAACATTGAGTTTGTAGGCTGCCATCACATCGATCTGATCCTTTAACATATTTAATGTCATATAGTTACGGCCAACATCCTGCATGAAACCACGGATTTTGAACGCAGGCCAGTCAATGATTTTGCATCCTGATATAAGTTCCCTGCCGTTCCGGGTAAACGTCAGTTGTTTGAGGGTTTGCATTCCGCGGAATATCCCTTTTTTGGTTTCAGCCTCCAGAAGGACGGAATCACCATTGACTCTCAGGGAATAGGCCTCATCCCGATTTAATGGAACTTCAGAAAGCCGTCTTACAATTCGTTTAACAATCCGGTCATCCTGACTATGGGGTTTAAAATTCAGGCCGTTCCAATTTATGCGCTGAGGCATAGGAATTAATGCCGGAACCTGAGTTAGTCCGTGTTGGCCGAATAAATCCGGATATAGCGCGATCATGGAAACGCAGATTAATATTAGCGTTTTTGCAATCCGGATATTTATTTTACCATGCCTTCTCATCATATTTATTTCACCAGGTTGCCCAATAAATCAGCGATAGCAATTTTTTGAAAATAAAGCTCCTTCACCCCTTCATAAACAATTCCAATGGTTTTCGCATCCACTATGGTCAGGCAGGAATACCCAAATCCATCCGCTGAGTTCAGTTCCGTCTGATAAGCTCCCGGCCATGTTAACCCCCCGTCAAGGCTTGCTTTAATGGTCATATTGGAACGATTTGTTTTATTATTTGGATTGGAGAAGAAGAGCACTCGTCGTATTTGATCATTTATTTTCAGATCTGCAGAAATTAAACTGGCCATGCAATTGGGTTCAGGCAGTGCGGAATTCGAGGAAGGGTGAACACTCCAGGTTTTCCCTAAATCATGGCTTATGCTAACTGCCCTGCCGTTGGTTTCACTTTTATCTTTTCGGTTGCGGTCATCACGCATATTCAGCATCAGGTTTCCATCTGTTAGTTCAACAACCTGGGCTTCGGTTGTATTTGATTTGGCGCCGGTTCCTGCTATCCAGGTTTTTCCATGGTCGTTACTATAGATGATTGTAGACCAGGGTATCTGATTCTCATCTTTATATTGGGCAGGGAATACCAGTGTTCCGTTGTGCATGGTGATCCCTTTACCGGGCCCCTGAAAGAAAAGGTTCCATTGGGGTCTTTTTACCTGTGCCGTAATATTTATGGGTTCTGACCAGTTCAGACCATCGTTATCGCTTTTTACGAGCACTAACTGGCCTGTTTCTTCAGGGGATAGCCCTTGTCCCGAGCTTCGCCAAACGGGTTTCCCCGGTTTTCCATGTCCCCACAGGGCTGCCACCCAAATAGTGTTGGTTGATTTATCCACAAGGATAGATGGATCTCCTATTCCGTTTTCGTTATTTGGTTTACCCCCCCATTCACCCATATCCATGATTTTTTTCTTCGGTTCCCAGGTTTGTCCACCGTCTGTACTCCGGCTCATTCCGACATCAATGTCACCCTGAAGGTCGCCACCGCCATTATAACGATTATCATAAACTGAAATCAGTGTGCCAAGGTTAGTTGTTGCCAATCCCGGAATACGGTAGGTATCGACTCCGTCCTGACCTGCAGCCCGCAACCGGATAGCCGGACGAAAAACAAATCCTGATTCGGGGGTTATTTTAATCGATTGATGATCACTAAAGGTCAGTTCAGCACTCTGAATTTCAAAGGTTTTAGTCAGTAATGCATTATCTTTCAGCGTAAAGTTCAGGTTTATCAGGTTATGGCCAGCTGCGATAAGCCGGCTTCCTTTTAAGATGGTTTTACTGGTTATATTTTGTGATGAACCATACATCAGGTTTTCCGTACCTCCAAATGCCGCAGAAACCACTGCAATGCACTCAGTTTGACAGGATGGAGTAAAGTTGATGGTGATATTCTCCAGAAATAAATTTTCTTCACCCTTTTCGTATTGAATTTTTAGTGTATACAGTGTTTCATCAACCTTGCCTTTTATAGCAGGGATTCGGGCAGGTGACAATAGTACGCCTGAAATCTTTCCGGGGAGAGACTGTGTCCGGGGAACCTGGGCATAACAAGCGAAGGCAAAAAATGTAATCAACAAAGCCACTGTTTTTTTCATAGATGGGTGTCACTTAGGAATACAACCAATTGATTTTAAAAATAAACAAAATATGAACTAATCGGCTATTCGGCAAAAAAGAGAATTGAAATTTGTCATTCAGTCATGATTCCGGTAAAAGAGGCCGCCGAAACGGCCTCTTTTTTCCGAACAATTTCACAAGATTCAATAGTGGCTTAATATCCAAATGTTTGAATCAAGGTTGGATCACCGTTTAAGGTATTGACGTCAACGGGAATTAAGAGTTTATAAGCCTGAGAGGTGGGTAAAGCCGCTGCTGTCCTTCCGTAGATTACAGTTGGTGCAGATGAGAAAGCCAATGATGTTCCCGAGGCATCCTGCATCCGGACCAGGTCGAACCAGCGCTTGTTTTCCCAAACAAACTCACGGTCTTTTTCAGCAAGTATGGCCAGCTCATTGGAAGCGAAGTCCTGATTAACATAGGCCAGGGTGCTATTGTAATTGGCCCCGTACGCCCGTTGGCGGATCCCATTAATGTATTGCGATGGGTCCTTGCCCTCTTTATTGGCCACTTCGGCCTGCATTAACAGAACATCAGCATAACGGTAAATGGGGATATCATCAGCATAAACCCTGTTTCCGGAGGTATTTAAATATCCGGGAAATTTGCTCAGGATGGTACCATTCACTGTCAGATGACCGGCCGCATCTTTATAGTAAAAATGGAGAAAAGAAGCATCTCTTCGGGTGTCAGTTGGACTGAATGCCTGCCAGAAAGGAAAATCGTATTCGTTTCTTTGTAACCCAAGATTCGTCTTCAATCCCAGGGTATCACCCATCAGCTTTCCTGCCAGTGAATAAGCATTAGAAAGAAAAGTTACATCGTATACAAAGTTTGCGGCATTGTTGGTGGCTTCCGGATCGAGGTAACGTAAAGCAAAAATAATCTCTGCATTCCCCTTTTGAGAATAGGCAAATACGTTCTTAAAATTTGGCAGCAATGAAAAAGTGGCTGAATTTACAACCGAGTTTAAGGCCGTTTCAGCCGTGGTAATGTCAGAGCTAACGGGAGACTGGTCGCCTGTTACTACTTTTGCGGACCACATATACACCTCTGCCTTAAGCATTTGGGTGGCATAAGTCGACCACACCGATTTCGCATCAGTAATGGTAGCATTCGTGCCAAAATTGGTTTCAGACTGGGTGATATCAGCTTTAATGAAATCAAGGGTTGCCTTAGGGGTGGACCGTGCAAGATAAAGGTCCTTTGCACTGGTAACCCCATTGACCACTTTTACGTCAGTAACCACAGGAACTCCTCCGTAGGTACGGTATAACCAGAAATAGTAAAATGCCCTCATTCCATAAAGTTGTCCGAGATAAAACTGGCGATTGGCTGCTGAGAGAAAAGCACACTGTTGCCCTACCTTCTGAATGGCGAGATTAACATTCAATATATTTCCATATAATCCGGCCCATGCGGTAAGGCCTGTTTTGGTACTGGTGAAACCCTGATCAATAAACGGACTAACGTAGTTCATGCTGACACTTGTAGTTGATACACCTGTGCCTAACTTCAGGGTTCCCCCCCTGGCTTCTCCCATGAGCCACAAATTTACACTTGCACTCCTGAGTTGTTGGTGAAGGCCATAAATAAAGCCTTGGACCTGTGCCTGATTGGCCCAGAAATTGTTGCTTCCGTAAAAATCTTCCGGAGCCAGATTCAGCTTATTGCAAGAAGAGAAAAGGAAGATTAAGGTTACAGCTAACGAATAGTATTTTATTTTTTTCATGATCATGCCTTTTTTTTATTTGAAAACATTGTTTGCCAAATTAAAATTTAAGATTTACGCCCATAATAATTGTAATTGGGAGAGAATAACCGCCATTGGTACCTGCTGTACTTGAAACCTCAGGGGTATAGAGTTTGGACTTTGTCAGATATCCCAGATTTTGGCCTGTAAGGGTAATCTCAGCGCCTTTGAAACCGGTCATCGTCAATATTTTCCTGGGTAATGCATAGGATAACGAGAGTTCGCGGAAAGCCAGATAGCTTGCCTCATAACAGAACATACTACTCTGCCTTGCATAGTTACGTTTATTGGTCTGATCTGCCCAATTGTATTTTGGGAAAGAGGCTGATGTGTTTTTTGGGGTCCAGGTCGATTTTACCTGTTCGACGCCATTGAATGATCCCTGCATATCACCCATGAACCAGGGGAGAATTTGGTCGTATTGATAAAACCCTGCTGCATAGTCAGTTCTGACAGAGAATGTCACCGCTTTCCATCTCAGAGTATTGGTCAACCCACCAAACCACTTTGGGTCTGTGTTCCCAACTTTTACCATATCAAAGTTGTCAATAACACCATCCCCATTCACATCTTTCCAATTTATATCACCTGGTTGAATGGGAAATCCCGCTGCTTTTTGTGCATCTGACATGGTCGCCCAAAGATCGGGTCCGAAGAGTGGTTTACCCGTACTTCCATTGTTACCGGTCGTTATATCTTTGCGACTGCCGGCAACCGCTTCCACCTGAACAGCGTCCCTGAAGACCCCCAAAGATTTGAACGCATAGAGATCATTAGGTCGCTGACCTTCCTGATACCCGCCGACCCAAATCAGCTGTTTGGATTTTGGATCGTATACCTGGAATGAACTCTGACGGTTACGGGGCAATCCGTTTGCAGGCAATTTCATGATGGTATTAATATAGTGAGTGGCATTGGCAGCGATGGTCCAGTTCCAGTCTTTTTTATTGATTGCTTTAATGCTTACATCAATTTCCACACCGCGGTTTCTGATTTCTCCATTATTTGAGTTGATCGATGAGATACCCGATGAGGAAGGCAATGGAATGTTTGCAAATTTGTCACTGGTTAAACGGTTGTAAAAGGAGAAACCGGCATTGAGTTTATTTTGCAGAAATCCCAGGTCAGCACCCAATTCTGCCGTGGTGGACCTCTCCCATTTCAGGTTCGGCGTTGCGATAGCTCCGATCAGATAGCCAACCTGATTGTTGTAAGTGGATGCTGTTGAGACATAAGAACCCTGAGTCTGATAAGCAGACAAACCCGAGACATTACCGTTCAAACCATAACTGGCGCGAATCTTTGCAAAAGATACAATATCCTCTATGGGCTTAAAAAAATCTTCACGTGAGATCACCCATCCTGCAGAGGCCCCAGGAAAGAACCCAAACCTTTGATTGCCAAGCAATAGCGAGTATCCGTCTTCGCGGGCAGTCAAAGCTAACAGGTACCTGTCCTTGTAATCGTAGTTTGCACGACCAAAAAAAGAGAGGATTCGCTGGCGGGTATGCCAGGTATCGGTGGTGCGCAACCCTGCTGCGGTTGAGGTATACTGCAAATCTGCAAATGCATCGGTCGGAGCTCCTGAGCCGGAAGCGAGAACACCATAGTTGTAAGTGTCGTAGAACTCTGTACCTGCCAGTGCTCCTATATTATGATCTTTCCCAATTTTTGTGTTGTAGTTCAATATTGCATTATAGGTCTGAGACATTGTCCGGTTAAACTGTGCAGAGGAAGCGCGTGTTCTCACCCACGTATTTGCACCGTTCAGGTAATCCTGGTTAAAAGATTCATTATATGCCTCATCGTACATCCACAATGCATTTAATTTCAGATTAAGCTCCTTGTTGAAATCGATTTTAAACGATTGCCCAAAATTGAATTTATCACTGTTGTTGTTCCGTTTGAACTTACTGATATCAACCGCCGGGTCACCATCCCCATTTCCTCTGCCCAGGATCAGATTCCCACTTGGACCGTACTTGCGCATTGTAGGAGGTGCGCTAAGCATACGGGCAAAATAACTGGCTTCAGTCGACTGTGGCTGGTCATACCATTTGGCATCAGTGAGCTGAACTGAACTGTAGGAGGTCAACCAGTCACGAATCTTGTAATCACCATTAAAAACAAAGTTAATACGCTGATACCAGGTCTGTATCGGAAGTCCCTGCTGATTATTAAAGCCAAGACCAAGATAATAAGTCCCCTTGTCATTGCCTCCCGATGCTGAAATGTTATAGTCCTGGGTTAAGGCAGGATTGCTAAATGCCATCTTTTTCATGTCAAATTCAGAATAAATAATTTGACTTCCGTAAATTGGATCGGTCATTGATTTCCAGCCTTTTTGCAATAAAAATTTATTGTTGTCGGTCAAAAGCATTGGACTCCATATCGCGCGTCCATCCAAATTGCCATCGAGTGGTACCGTTGGATTGGCCGGATCAAAATAGGCGTTTCCGGTGCCGTAAGGCTGAGCAGCAGTTAAACTGGTCATTGTGGTAGCTCCCGTCCAGGATCCGTCACTTTTTTGGTACATATTGGAACCGTTTGAAATAGCTGTTCTTTGCCAATACAGGTAATCTCCGGCATTTAGGAAATGGTAAGGGTTATGAAGGTAATTCAATCCTTCCCTCACCTTCACGTTGATTTCCATAACCCCATTTTTACCATGTTTGGTGGCAATCAGGATTACACCATTATTCGCCCGCGCACCATAAAGGGCGGTGGCGCCCGCATCTTTCAGAACATCCATCGTTTCGATATCTTCAGGATTGATCCCGCTTAAATCAGATCGAACCATACCATCTACCATAATCAGTGGTGACCCTGTTCCATCAAGGTTGGTTCCCCCACGCAGAATAATTGTTGGTACTGCATCGGGATTTCCCGATGACTGGGTCACTTTTAAACCGGAAACAGCTCCCGACAACGCCTGGGCAGGATTGGAGTGAACTCCAATTTGCAACGTTTCATCTTTCACCGATGTGATCGAGTTGGTCACTTTCGCACGTTTTTGGGTGCCCCCGTAACCCGTTACCACCACCTCATCCAAAGCCAGGGTCGCACTGGTCAACACGACAGAATAGGTACCGGAATTCCCCAGTTTGATAATTTGAGTTTCAAAACCGAGCATCGAAACGGCCAGTTCAGAACTTCCGGCAGGGACTTGCAGGGTGAAATTACCATTTACGTCTGTCACAATTCCGGTTGTTGTCCCGCGGATAATCACATTGACACCGGGAATAGTCTTACTGTCTGCTGAATCTGTTACTGTCCCTTTCACTGTTCTCTGTGCCATGCCCATCGTGAATGACAGAAAAAATGCCAATCCCAGTAAAAGGAGCTTTTGTGCAATAATTTTCCTCATAACATTTGTTTTTGTAGTTTAATTATTTAATTTTGTATTATGTCATACATAATGCGTCAAAAATAATATATCAATTTAGTATCTCCAAATATTTAAGCACTTTTTTTTTAAATTTGCAGACTATGGATCCAGAAGAACTTACCCCAACAATTAAGGCAATCGATACAAGCAGTCTTGTAGATAAAGTGGAGATGTACCTGATTGATTATTTTATCCGGAAAGAATTAAAAGCTGGCGATTCAATTCCCAAAGAGATGGAACTATCATCGGCCATGGGGGTTAGCCGAACCGTAATCCGGGAATCATTAACCCGCCTGAAAACCATGGGGTTGATTGAATCGATCAAACATAAGGGAACCGTGATTAAAAGTCCCGATCTGGCGGAAATTCTCCAAAAATCAATGATTCCCAAAATTCTTGACGACCGGACATTGAGGGATATTTTTGAAATGAGGTTGGTCATTGAGGTAGGAATGGCCGATCTGGTGGTAAATCGCTCCACAGACAAAGACATTGAGGAGTTATTCTCAATTGTCAAAGATGAGCCCGTCCGGGCGGAAAATACCTTGTTTGATGTCGACTATGAGATTGAATTTCATGGAAAACTTTATGAAATGACAGGCAATGAGACGCTGAAAAGCTTTCAGCGAATGCTGCTGCCTGTATTCAAATATGCCTATACCAGCGGATTAATACATAATACATCAGCGGCAGATAAAAAATTCGTTTCCCACAAGGAGTTAGTGGAGGTACTGCGGTTACATAATGCAGATAAGTTTCGTAAGGCAATGCGAAAACATCTTGAGAATCACTTTTTTAGAATTTTATAAAGGAAGAGCAAGTTATTTGATATGGCTGTTCCCAGCCAGAACTGAATAACGGACTTTCACTCCTCCTCACCGTTATTCTTTTTAAGACCCTTATAAATCAAATACATAACATATACACATCCTACACCTATTATGATGATTATAAGTTCTTTATAATACTTATCCAGAATATTCTTTTGAGAATAAAAGAAATAACCCAACAGGGCAAGGATCAGGTTCCAGGCTGTCGCACCGATCGCGGTGAAAAGGATAAAATCGCGCATTTTCATATTCGCCAAACCTGCGGGTATTGAAATCAGGTGGCGGATTCCCGGAAC
>TBL_comb47_HYPODRAFT_10004903_pt1 | contig 15213 bp, 16 predicted proteins | sample TroBogypolimnion_40_FD_10682 | JGI IMG/M metagenome (IMG submission 10682)
AAGATTATTTCATGGACATCATCCAGATCAATTCAAAATCGGGATTGAAAGGAAGCAACAAGAATTTTGCCTATGCTGGTGGAAAATTTGGTGGGATCGGTTTGACCCAGTCTTTTGCGATGGAACTGATGCCTCATCATATCAAAGTCAATTCAATCTGTCCCGGGAATTTCTTTGAAGGTCCACTGTGGAGCGATCCCGAAAAAGGGTTGTTCGTACAGTACCTCAAGGCGGGTAAAGTTCCTGGTGCAAAGGATATTGAAGATGTAAAAGCATTCTACGAAGCTCAGGTCCCAGCCGGAAGGGGTTGTCGCGTGATCGATGTTGTCCGCGCTATCCTTTACGTGATGGAACAGGAGTACGAAACAGGCCAGGCCGTTCCGGTTACAGGGGGACAGAATATGTTGAACTAGACTAGCGGCTGGCTTCTGGCGGCTGGCAGTTCGTGCTTCTATTTTATTCGGAAGTTTTGGATTTAAAAGCGGCTGGCAGTTGGCGGCTGGCTACTGACAGTTCTTGGTTCAAAGATATTTAGAAGTTCTGGATAAAAAGCAGCTGGCTATTGGCGGCTGGCGGCAGGCTATTCGTGGTTCAAGTTTATTTGGAAGTTCTGGATAAAAAGCGGCTGGCAGTTGGCGGCTGGCTACTGGCAGTTCTTGGTTCAAAGATATTTAGAAGTTCTGGATAAAAAGCAGCTGGCTATTGGCGGCTGGCGGCAGGCTATTCGAGGTTCTATTTTATTTTGAAGTTCTGAATAAAAAGCGGCTGGCAGTTGGCGGCTGGCTTCTGGCAGTTCGTGGTAGGATCAAGTTTTGAAGTTTTAGAATTTGACGGGCTGTAATTTTCAAAATCTCGAATTTTCAATGAACACGAACAGCCAGCCGCAAGTTACCAGTAGCCAGCAGCATTTTAAGGAATGCTGAATTTTTAATGAACACGAACCGCCAGCAGCAAGTTGCCAGCAGCCAGTCGCATTTAATTAAAAGTTAAAATCATGAACATAAATTTCAATCACGAGCACTGTCAAGCCAGCCGCAAGTTGCCAGCCGCCAGAAGCAGTAAATTGCATGAAAAATCTTAATTCATATTAAAATTCATGTCCTATAAGAATCTGGAAATATGGCAGTTGGCAAGGGAGGTAGCATTAGAGATTCATAAAATGAGTTTTGAAATGCTTCCTAAGTTTGAACAGTTTGAAACTGGTCAACAAATCCGGCGTTCTTCAAAGAGTGTGCGCTCTACAATTGTCGAAGGTTATGGCAGAAGGACATATCAGGCAGAATACTTTAAATTTCTTACTTATGCGATTGGGTCCAACGATGAAACGATAGATCACCTCGAATCCCTTTTTGAAACAGGTTCTTTAAAAGATGTAGAGACTTATAATTTGATTCATGAAAAATGCATTCTACTTGGCAAGAAACTGAATAACTTTATTAAACACTTTGAACGCTAAATTGCTGTTCGAGGTTATTCGGAAGCTATTTAAAAAAGCGGCTAGCTACCTGCTTCTGGCGGCTAGCAGTTCGAGATTCAAATTTGTTGAGAAGTTTCAGAATTTGATCGACAATCTATTTTAGGAATTCTGAATTTTCAATGTACACGAACAGCCAACGGCAAGTTGCCAGCAGCAAGCCGCAAGTCGCCAACAGCCAGTAGCAAGTTCCAAGCAGCCAGTCGCATTTAATTAAAAGTTAAAATTTTGAATATAAATTTCAATCACCAGCACTGTCCAGCCAGCCGCAAGTTGCCAGCCGCCAGTTGCATTATTTTAGAAACATTATTATCAATCACCAGCACTGTCAAGCCAGCCGCGAGTTGCCAGCCGCCAGTAGCATTAAAATAACACAACCATGAAAACACGTGCAGTCCGTTTATACGGAAAGAAGGATTTGCGATTGGAGGAGTTCGAGCTTCCGGCAATCAATGAAAACGAAATATTGGCCAAAGTAGTGTGCGACAGCATTTGCATGTCGTCTTACAAAGCCGCAAGTCAGGGTGCCGACCATAAAAGGGTGCCTGACGATTGTGCCACCAATCCACCCATTATCGGACATGAGTTCGCAGGAGAATTGGTCGAAGTCGGTGCAAAATGGCAGGACAAATTCAAGGTTGGGGATAAATTTTCGATCCAGCCGGCGATCAATTTCCCCGGAAGTCCGGTAGGTGTTCTTGGGGCACCAGGTTATTCCTACAGTTACATCGGCGGGGATGCGACCTATGTGATCATTCCAAATGAGGTGATGGAAGCCGATTGCTTGCTCCCTTTCCATGGTGAAGGGTTTTATCCTGCCTCATTATCAGAACCGCTATCCTGTGTAATCGGGGCCATTCATGCCAATTACCACACCAACCCGGGGTCCTATATTCACAAAATGGAGATCGTTGACGGGGGCAAGATGGCATTGTTGGCAGGAGTCGGTCCGATGGGATTGGCAGCAATCAACTATGTCCTTCATCGTGATGACCGCAAACCCTCTTTGCTTGCGGTTACCGATATCGATCAGACGCGTCTCGACAGGGCTGCCGGATTATATACCGTCGAATTTGCCGCTTCAAGAGGGATTGACCTGCAATACATCAACACATCCAAATTCACAAATGCCATCGAATCGTTGAAAGCGATCAGTGGTGGTGAGGGTTACAACGACATCTTTGTTTTTGCACCAGTGGCTCCGGTCATTGAACAGGCCGATGCACTTCTGGCATTCGACGGTTGTTTAAATTTCTTTGCCGGGCCTTCAGATCCCAATTTCAAGGCACCTTTGAATTTCTATAACGTCCATTATGCCTATACCCACGTCGTGGGAACAAGTGGTGGGAATACTGACGATATGAAGGAAGCCCTCAAGTTGATGTCAGCAGGACTGGACCCTGCAGGTCTGGTTACCCACATTGGCGGGATCAATGCGGTCATTGAGACGACCCTCCACCTTCCTGAAATTCCTGGTGGAAAAAAGTTGATTTACAATCATATAGAAATGCCGTTAACGCCAATTGCCGAATTTGCACAAAAAGGGTTGACCAATCCGGTTTATGCTTGTCTGGCCGAAATCTGCGACAACCACAAAGGATTATGGAGCACAGAGGCGGAAGCGTATCTTCTGGAAAATACCGATAAACTCTAATAAAAAGCTTATTTACAAAAAGATAAAAGCACCTAAATAAGGTGCTTTTTCTATTTCCAAAAATTATATCTTTAATGCTATTAAAGTTTCAATAGAAATAGTCCAAAATTTCCAGTATGATAAGGATTGCATTTATCATTAAAATATGAACGCCATCGAAATCACCAATCTTTCAAAGCAATATGGGAAAATCCTGGCATTGGACCATATGGACCTTTCTGTTCCGGAGGGTATGATCTATGGGATAGTGGGTTCCAACGGGGCTGGAAAATCAACTTTGATCAAAGCCATGGTGGGTTCGCTCCGTCCCACTTCGGGTGCTACCAAAGTACTTGGCCTCGACCCGCTCAAGGAAAAATGGGAATTGAGGAAACAAATCGGATATATGCCCCAATCTCCTGCTTTGTATGACGACCTTACTGCAATCGAAAATATATTGTTTTTCGGCAAGGCACAGTCAATTAACAACATAGAAAAAGTTACAGATGAAATCCTTTCGTTTACCGAACTGACCACCAGGGCAAACGATAAGGTTGGGACTTTTTCGGGTGGGATGAAAAAACGGGTTTCGCTTTGCTGTGCAATGGTCCACAATCCCAAAATCCTTTTCCTCGACGAACCAACAGCTGCCATCGACCCTCACCTGAAAATCCTTTTGTGGCAGCTTTTCCGGAAACTCGCCCAATCGGGGGTGACCATTTTTCTAAGCACTCACCAAATGGACGAAGTATTGCTTTGCGACAAGGTGACGATCCTAAGCAACGGGAAAGTCCTTGCAACCGATACCCCACAGAAACTGATCGAATTGGGCAAAACAAAATTAACCCTGACTATCAATGGCATAGAAAAATCAACCACAATTGGATCAACTCCCCAAAATCTGGCATCCGAATTGCAGAAATCCGGCCTTGACCCGCTGATTTCATCAGTCGCGATCCAAACCGAAAATATCGAAGAGATTATCCTTTCCATTATGAACCATAGAGAGGAGGGAAATAAACGATGAACCATATGATTATAATTGCCCAACGCGTCCTGACCCAATTGAAAGGTGACCGCCGCTTCCTGACTCTTTATTTTATTGCTCCGGTTCTGATCATCTATTTTCTTAAGTTGCTGATTGATACATTGCCCCACTTCGTACCGGTGGTTAACATCGCCATGCCAATCTGTGCCTTTATCGTCCATTTTCTGAGCTTCATTTTGTGCGCCATACTGCTGATCCAGGAACGCACAAGGGGCACTTTGGAACGTATGCTGATCGCCGGATATCCAAAGACTTCAATCATAGGTGGTTACACATTGGGGTATTTTGGGTTGGCCACTCTCCAGTCGCTGATTGCTTTTACAGAATCGATTTGGCTTTTCCATTTGAATTATTCCTTTGGAACCATTTTGTACATGTTCATTGTGATCTGGCTGCTTTCGGTGGTTTCGGTCATGCTGGGAATTTTCATTTCCACCTTTGCAAAACACGAGGCACATGTTTTGCCATTTATTCCTTTGATCATACTTCCCTCAGTTTTCCTGACCGGACTGATCATCGATTCAGATAAACTTCCGCTATGGGCAGAATGGCTTGGGGATTGCCTCCCAATCCATTATGCGATCAATATCCTCAACGAAATCAACCATGCTGATTATCAGGTAATCGACACTTTGGCTGATTTTGCGATTTTGATTGGCTACATTTTTGGGCTGCTTTTCCTGGCCTCGTTTACCTTAAAAGAAACCGAATAATACTACAACTCTATCAATATTTCCAATACCTTCTATGAAAACAAATTCTAAAAATTTGCTCAAGTTATTTCTAATTATTTCATTTTATTTCATTTTTTCTAATCTCCATTCCCAAAATAATCACCCAAAATTCAAAGTTGTGGCTTTTTATACCGGCAAAAATGACAAGGCCCATGTGAGTTATGTACATGAAGCAAACCGTTGGTTTTCCAAAATTGCCTCCAAATACAAGTTTAGATACGATTCCACGAACGATTGGGCCAACATGAATCCTGATTTTCTGGCCAAATACAATGTTGTGATGTTCCTGGATACACGTCCCGAAAAGCCTGAGCAGCGAATTGCTTTTGAGCAATATATGAAAAATGGTGGAGCCTGGATCGGGTTTCATTTTGCCGGTTTTGCCCTTACGCCATCCGATTTTCCACAAAACTGGGACTGGTACCACAACGAGTTCTTAGGCTCGGGTGAATACAAGGGAAATACATGGCGGCCAACTTCGGCCATTCTGCGAGTCGAGATTAGGAAACACCCTTTGACAAAACATTTGCCCGCAATGTTTGCTTCATCTCCGAATGAATGGTACAGCTGGAAAAACGACCTGCGAAAAAACCCGGATATTGAAGTGCTGATTTCAATTGATCCTTCCAGTTTCCCGTTGGGAACCGGACCCAAACAATGGGAAATCTGGCATGAAGGCGATTATCCGGTTGTATGGACCAACAAGAAATACAGGATGCTCTATATCAATATGGGACACAATGATATCGACTATGACAGGAGTACAAACAAGGAACTTTCGTTCACTCTCAATAATCCTATTCAGAATAAGTTGATTATTAATACAATAAGGTGGTTCCAGAAGGTGGTAAAAAAATAGGTTTCTGGCTTCTTTTTATCTGTTTTGCTTCTTTCTAAAATCTGAAAGATCTATATTTTCATAGACAATTCCCTGATAGGCTGAAATATAACCAGCTTCGTACAATGTTCCGATCTTGCCATTGGACAATATTGTCAAATCGGAATAAGCTGAAGGCCCTGAAAAAAGGACTTTTGAGTTTCCCCATGTTTTGCCTTCGTCCAGGCTCAGTCGTAGTGTCATGTTCTCGCGTTTCTTGTAGTTGGCCGGATTAAGGAAAAACAATTTTGTGGAACCGCCACTTTTTGAGTAACTCAACAAACTCCCCTGGCAAATGGGTTCAACCAATGCAGTATCCGGATTGAGATTTCCCCAACTCCGTCCACCATCGGAGCTGACTGAAACTTTTCTCGTTTTTTGTGTCCGGTCATAATTGCGCATGTTCAACATCATTTTTCCATTGGATAACTCCGCAACGGTACATTCGTTGACCTGATCCTGAGGCGTGGTTCCACCTAAATTCCAGGTTTTTCCATGATCGTCGGAATAAATCACATGCGAAAAATATTTGTTGGTCAAGGCTTCAATGTGGTCACAGGGTATCACCAACCGACCTTTGTAATCGCCTTTTTCAATTTGAATTCCGTGACAAGGACCGGTAGCATACCAGGTCCAATTCTTCAATTTCACCGAATTGGTGATCTCTTCGGGTTTCGACCAGGTTAGGCCATTATCATGGGAACAAAGTACCCATATCCGCCGTGTATCCTGACTGGTTTGCCTGATAATCTCAGATTCATGGTCTGACCCAAGGTTCCAGGTGGATAAAAGCCAGATCGTACCAGTTGCTTTATCGACAACCGGTGCAGGATTACCGCAAACATTATCACCATCATCCAGGATTACTGAAAGGTCCGACCATGTTTTACCATTGTCGTCCGAACGTTTAAGCACAAGATCAATATCTCCAGTATCGGATGAACTTTTCTTCCGCCCCTCTGCAAAAGCAAGTAACCTGCCACTTTTTGTGGTCACTATGGCCGGGATTCTGAAAGAGCTATATCCATAGGTGCCACTTTCAAATAGATAATTATTTTTTTTTGCCGGAACATCATGACTTGCCGGAACGCTAATAATCTGCTGATTCTTAATAGTTTTGCAGGCGAATAAAACTATAATTACCACAATCAGCTGAAGGTGCCGCAAGTACCATTTTGTTTTCATTGTGTTTAATTTGGGTAGTTTTTACATTCCTAAAATTCCTGCTAAAATTTGACTGGTTCCAGTGGAGCCTTTCTCTTTTGTTTGAAGCTATAATCGCGGAATAACCTTAAAAAAATCGATTCAAAATCGTGTGTTGGTGCCAATGCGGGCGAGAGGATCAGTTTTCGGTCCGGGGCAATCAGGTAAAAAACAGGTGTGATGGATGCATTATAATCCATAACCAATTGCTTTTGCCTCGATCCATCAAGCAACTCCCATGTGAAACCTTTGCTCCTCCACAACTGACCGGCACGCACAAAATCGTCATCCAAAGATATTGAAACCACACTAACCACTTGTCTCAGATGTTTTTCGATTGATGCCAGGGAGTCAAGTTCTGTCCGACAATCAGGACTTTTGCTGTTAAAAAAGGAGAGATAGATAAATTTACCTTTGAATTTATCGAGTGTAACTTGCTCACGGTTAATATTCATCAGTTTTACAGGAGGCGCAGGACTTCCTACAGATAGCAATGTTAGTCTGGTTTTGATCTGGTCGGCCACTGTTAACAGCAACGGTGATGAATTTGAATTTTTAGCTGTTTCAAAGGCCTTAATGATCCCTTCTTTTTGGAACCTACCCGAATAATAACCGTCATTTAACCCCTTCAAAACCACAATTTCGGCAAACTCCTTTTGGTATCCCCTGTTTTCAAAAAAAAGGACAAGGCTATTGTAATCGCCTGTGTTGATGATATTGCCCAGTTTTTGATAACGGGAGTCCTGTGCAAGTTTCCTGAGATAATCTGTAAAGATGGCTTTAAAAACTTTCTGATAAGCAGGATGTTGCAACTGGAGAGGCTTCTTTGCGAAATATTTTTGAATAACCAGCTCTGGATTGGTCTGGTTTACCGAGAACTCCAATTCAGCAAAGGAATACTGCATCAATGTCTTAAAGTACTGGTCCTGAACATTAGCGTATTTTTGTTCCAGTTTTTGAATGATCTGATTGACAATCTCTTTTGACTCTTTTTGATAAATTGCGGATGTGTTTTTAACTGTTTCCTGATTAAACTCAGTTGTAAAAGAACGCACCTTAAAATTAATGTCATTGTTTTCTGTTTCAGGCAAACCTAACCAGTAGGGTGCCGGTTTGAAATAAGCACTATGGGCCTCGACACCATTCCGAAGAGAAAATGGGGGCAATACAACCGAATACTTTTTCCCGGGTTCAACAACCATGGTCCCGCAATATTTCTCGAGTTCAGAATAAATTTCGATTGTCCCGCTAACAGAAAATTTAAAGAAAAAAGAACCGTCTTTTGCAACTTTTGCAGTACCCAAAATCACTTTCTGTGAAAGAATGGGGTCAGGGATTGTATAGAATGTAATCTCCTTACCACTATAATCCAAGGCTTTGCCTACGATTTGTGTTTCCTGGGATTTAAGCTGAAAAGGAATTATCCAAAATAAAATTAAAATATTGACGCAATGAAACTTACGCATATTTTGCCTTATCATCCTTCTAATCTTCATAAAACTCCGATAGGTCGAGACAAGATGGAAGGAAAATGCTTGCATCCCCCTTGTGACGTAAGATATCCCTTACAATAGTTGATGAGATGGCTGTTGTTTCAGGCGTTGTCAACAAAAAGACAGTCTCAATCTCAGTGAACATGCGCTTGTTGATCTGGGCGATAGCCCTTTCATATTCAAAGTCGGATGCTGTGCGTAAACCCCGAAGGATATATTGCGCATGGACCCTTTTGCAATAATCAACAGTTAAACCATCAAATTTCCCCACCTTAATTTTAGGTTCATTTTCAAAAACCCTTTTAATCCACTCTTTTCTTTTTGAAAGCGGATAATATGGTTTCTTATTCGAATTATAACCTATCATAATGATAATCTGATCGAAAAGTGGCAATGCCCGCCTGACGATCGATTCATGGCCCAACGTAAATGGGTCAAAGGAACCCGGAAATATCGCAATTCTTTCCATACTCGGATGTTTTTGGGTGCAAAACTAATAAGAAAAAACTGAGATTTATCTCATTTCGATTATTGCCGGAATTATGTTCCTTTGTAGCTACAAATAAGCTTATTTTTCTAAACTCTTAAAAAAATATCAGAATGGTTGAACGCGATATCATAGGAATCTTTGGAAAGATGAATTCGGGAAAGAGTTCCCTGATGAACCTGCTGACCCAACAGGAAACGTCGATTGTGGATCCGACACCAGGGACTACCGCCGATACAAAAATCACATTGGCCGAGATTCATGGCCTCGGTCCCGTAAAACTGATGGATACTGCCGGATTTGACGAACCCGATGGGCTAGGTGACAAGAAACGCAAAAAAAGTTTGGCTGCACTAAAAGAATGTGACCTGATCCTTCTTGTTGTTGATCCTTCAACACTGGATTTTGAGACGGAAAAGCAGATCATCCATGAAGCAATCGAATACGATAAACAATTGATCACCATTTATAACTTATTCCACGAAAGCGATAAATCAATGATTGAAAGAGTTGAATCCTCAGTGCATGGATTAACCACTTATCATCGGATGGTTCTTTGCGCAATTGTACCCGATTTCAGACAGCAATTGCTTCAAACAATTCTTGACATTTACATTTCAAAAAATTGTACAATTCCCCTACTTCCGTTTGTTGAAGATGGAGAGTTTTATATCCTGAATATTCCAATGGATGAAGAAACGCCCGCAGGAAGATACCTGCGGCCTCAGGCGATGGCAGAAGAGTACATTACACGCAATTGGGCTTTCCCGGTTTCCTACCGGATGAACCTGACAAAAGCAAGAGCCGGCATTTCATCAGAACGGGAAAGATGGGAATCATTTTTATCAGATTTTAAAAAACCACCAAAAGCGGTTATTACAGATTCACAGGCAATTGATATCATGAAAGATTGGACACCACCTGAAATGGTTTTAACTACTTTTTCAGTAATGATGATCAATTATATGAGCAGGGGAAGGATAAACGAGTTTGTAGAGGCTGTCAGTGCTTTAAATTTACTACAACCAGGCGACCATGTCCTGATTGCAGAGGCTTGTAACCATTCCCGGATCAAGGAAGATATTGGAACTGTTCAAATACCGAAATTTCTAAATCAACATTATCCAGGTGTAATTGTCAACCACTCCTTTGGTCGTGTCTTTATGGATGAACAAACTCCAAAGTATAAATTGGTGATTCATTGCGGCGGGTGCATGATCTCAAACCAGCAAATGGTTGCCCGTCTTCGTGATCTAAAGACAACAGGAATCCCCATTACCAATTATGGTGTCTTCCTTTCTTATGTGCAGGGTGAAGAAACTTTGATGAGGGTGGTGGAACCTTGGTCAAAAAAATAAAAAAAGGCTAAACGCAAAAAGAGGACATCTAGCGATGTCCTCTCCTAACCTAACCTAACTAACCTAAATCCTATGAAAAAACCTGCTCTTCAGCAATTGCACAAATATACAACCAGAATAGATAAACAAGCTCTAAACAAGGTTAAATTTCGTTAAACTATTTATAAATAGTTTAGAAACACATAAATTACTGCCAAACTGTAAAATAAATGAACGGCATATTCGAAAATTATTCTTGTAAGCCTGATCAGAAAAAATGTTTCTGGATTTAAAAGAATCGAATCGGACTACTCGCTTACTTCGACTACTTTCTCTTCACTTTGCCACAAACCATGTTTGGTGCAATAAGAGTGTGCAGTGAGTTTTAATGTTTTTGTTGCAACAACGTAAAAATCGACTTCAAGCTGGCCTGGAACACTGCCCTGCACTCCCGGTAAGAATGATGCCTGTGCCAACATTTGTTCGCCATTCCACAATTGAACCCAGCTGATGTAATGATCAAAATCATCAGGATGCTTGTATTCATCGCCAATTTTAACTTTGATTTTGAATTTCTCGCCTTTTACGGCGGTGCCTTCACAATGTACAAAAGCTGAATGACGGTCAATATAATCGCGTTTTGCTTCACGCTCAATCTGAGAAATATCTTCGTAACGGTTAATTTTCATTGTATTAAATTTAAAGTGATTTTTAATAATCGTTTATTAATCTCAGTGTTTTGAAAGATAATCGGCAACACCCTCTGCAGATGCCGTCATGGCTTCTTTACCTTCTACCCAGTTTGCCGGACAAACTTCACCATACTCTTCAAAATGAGTAAGAGCATCAACCATACGGAGAGCCTCATCTACATTACGTCCCAGGGGTAAATCATTGACAACCTGGTGGCGTACAACACCATTTTTATCGATCAGGAAAAGACCGCGATAAGCAACTGGTCCACCTACAAATATCGATTTACCTTCCTCGTCAATATCATATTCACCTGCAAGGACACCAAAATTTTCGGCGATTGTCTTTGACAGATCAGCTACGATAGGATAGGTAACACCCTTAATTCCACCTTGATTTTTTTCAGTATTCAACCAGGCCCAATGCGAGAATTGTGAATCAACGGAACAACCAACAACAGCGGTATTCCTTTTTTCAAATTCTGCCAATTTCGCCTGGAAAGCAAGAAGTTCGGTAGGACAAACAAAAGTAAAATCAAGTGGATAAAAGAAAAAGACAACATATTTGGTCCCAATAAACTGATCAAGAGAGTAATTCTCAACAATTTCGTTTCCATTGATCACTGCATTCGCCTTAAATTCAGGAGCCTTTTTTCCAACTAATGTACTCATAAAACTATTTTTTAATAATATAAATAAAACGTTTAAATATTCAAGATAACATGAAAAGATAACACCCGAAAGAATAAAAGGTTTAACTGTCAGCTTTAATTTTTCAAGCCATTTTTTAGCAACTTACAGCTGGCAACTTGCACTTTCAAAAGTGATGTGTTACTTTTAATTTTGAAAAATCGATAAGGATTGCTTTCAGCACCTTGTTTGAACCCGATCATCCAGTCTGAAGGATTGTACTTATTTTGAAAACCTGCAAGAGCGCCGGTTGCAAGCCGCCCATCCCCTGCAGCTGGTCGTCAACCGCTATTCCTCCTCAATCGGATCAAGGTCTTCACTAAAATCATCTTCAATTGTCCCTTCCGGATCTTCTTCAAAAGGAGGTTCGTCAAGAAGCTCATTGGAGGAAAGAAACGATTCAACCGGGTCCACTCCAGCAGGACGATCATCTTTGTCTGAAAAATAAGGGAAAACATCGATGATCGTGCTTTCATTGATTCCGATGATTTCGAAATCGGCCATCATCCCGTGCATCGCTTCGATAATCTGGTCAAAGGCATCTTTAACGTTACCTGAAAAAACGAGCACGAACTGTGACGTTCTTTTCTCTTTGCCGCTCTCTTCATCAACGGTAATGAAAGCGACCTTCGCTTTGTACCAGCGGTCACCTGTATCGGACGGGATTATTTCAGAAATACGTGTTTTTGAAATCCTGCTAACCGAAAATTCACCGCTGACCATTGTCTGCAATTCCTTGTAAATACGACTTTCAGCTTCGGTAAATGAAATTGCATCAAGTAAATAGGTTTCACTGGCCTTCTTTTCATGGCCATTTTCATCCATTTTGATGTATTTTGCTGTACATTCAAACCAAGTGTTCATAGACTAAATATATTTATTGCAAATGTAATTCTTTCAGATCGATTTTATTGTTGGGCTTTTGTTGACAGCACTTCGTCCAGTTTCTTTTTGACCAGGTCACCCCAGATTTTGTAACCATCGTGGTTCTGATGGAGCTGGTCTTTGATGAACAACTCTGTACGGGGTTCACCATCCTTGTTGAGATACGAAGCCGCTGTGTCGATAAAATAAGTATTGTGCAATTTACTACAAGTTTCCCTAAGCAACTGGTTTGTAAGCTTAACCTTTGGCCAAACAGCCCACCTGCTTTTGGTTGGGGTAATCTCGAACAATAAGATCGGCTTTTCAGGATATTTTGCCCTCACTTTCCGTACAATATCCTTAAACAGTTTAACAACTTCAGCAGGTGATTTATCAGCCACGTTTCCCGTTATATCATTGGCCTCAAAAATTACCAAAGCCTTAAATTGATGAGGATAGACAATCCTTTTTGCAAAAACATCCAGATCAGAAAACCGGGATCCACCAAACCCCCTTTGGATAACCGCGTAGGGCGCAACATCTTCCTGCAGTGTTGACCACAACCGGATGCTTGAACTGCCTGCAAAGAGGATCGCATTTCCGGGGTCCTTTTCGGTTTTATCCTGTTCTTCAAACTTGACAATGTCCTTCTCATAGGTTGCCTTAGACTGCTTTGTATATTTTTGGCTGACACTACACGAAGCAAAAAATAATCCTGCCCAAAGGGCAACAATCGCGGCACGATACATGAAAATATTTGATAACCTATTCATAAACAATAATTTAAAATTGAATTTCAGAAATTTTTTATTGAAGCCAAGGTAGGTCCATTTCCCCGATAAACAAGCAGAACCGGCGCAATGAAATCAAATTACTAAAGTCGTATATTTGCGGCTCATTAAAAATCTGATATGATCTCAGTTGACGGACTTACCGTAGAGTTTGGGGGAACCACTCTTTTTAAAGATATCTCGTTTGTAATCAACGATAAAGACCGAATTGCCCTGATGGGAAAAAATGGGGCCGGCAAATCGACCTTGCTCAAAATTATTGCAGGTGTACGCAATACATCCTCCGGTAAGATTTCTGCACCCAAGGATGCGGTCATCGCCTATCTGCCGCAACATCTCATGACGGAGGACAACCGCACCGTTTTTGAGGAAGCGGCTCAGGCCTTTGCAAAAATCTTTGAAATGGAACGGGAGATAGAAGCCCTTAACCTTGAAATGTCAACACGCACAGATTATGAATCGGATAGCTATTATTCACTCATTGAACAGGTTTCGACGCTGAGCGAGAAGTTTTATGCAATTGAGGAGATCAATTATGATGCTGAGGTTGAAAAAATCCTGATCGGACTTGGTTTTCAACGGGAGGATTTCACCCGGCCAACGAGCGAATTCAGCGGGGGTTGGCGCATGCGGATCGAACTGGCAAAAATACTGCTTCAGAAGCCGGACCTTATCCTGCTTGATGAGCCAACCAACCATATGGACATCGAATCGATCCAATGGCTCGAAGATTTTTTGATCAACAGTGCCAAGGCTGTGATCCTGATTTCTCACGACCGTACCTTTGTTGACAACATCACTACCCGGACCATCGAAGTAACTATGGGCCGTATTTACGATTATAAGGTCAATTATTCACAATACCTTACCCTTAGGCAGGAACGCCGCGAACAGCAGATGAAGCAATTCGACGAACAACAGAAAATGATTGCCGACAACATGGATTTCATTGAGCGGTTCAAGGGAACTTATTCCAAAACCAATCAGGTGCAGTCGCGCGTCAAAATGCTCGAAAAGCTCACAATGGTAGAGATCGACGAAGAGGACAACTCTGCCTTGCGTCTCAAATTTCCACCTTCACCGCGTTCGGGCAACTATCCCGTCATTCTTGAAAGCATGACCAAAAGTTATGGCGACCATCTTGTCTTTTCAAATGTATCGCTGACCATTCAGCGTGGCGAAAGGGTCGCATTTGTCGGTAAAAACGGTGAGGGAAAGTCAACTCTTGTGAAAGGATTGATGGGCGAAATTGAATATGATGGAAAGCTTTCGCTGGGACACAATACGATGATCGGCTATTTCGCACAAAACCAGGCTTCGTTGCTCGATGAAGATGTAACTGTATTTCAGACCATTGACGATGTGGCCAAGGGGGATATCCGTACAAAAATCCGGGATATTCTGGGAGCGTTTATGTTTGGTGGCGATAATATGACCAAAAAGGTAAAAGTACTATCAGGTGGCGAGCGGACCCGTCTTGCCATGATCAAACTATTGCTCGAACCCGTAAACCTTCTAATTCTGGATGAACCTACCAACCATCTGGATATGAAGACCAAAGATATCCTGAAAAGTGCCCTCCAGGATTTTGACGGCACATTGATCCTTGTCTCGCACGACCGCGACTTCCTTTCAGGATTGGTCTCCAAAGTTTATGAATTCGGGAACAAACAGATCAAAGAGCATATCGGCGATATCCAGAGTTTCCTTCAAAAGAAAAAGCTCGATACATTGAAGGAGTTGGAGCGGAATAAGTAGTTAATTTAATGTAACTACTCAGGTCTTAATGCACAATTTTTATGGCATAGATATCAATAAATTGGCTAGTTTCTATAGTTTTATACATTTTTCCATAGAATGTCTAGCCAAATTTGGCTATTAGAATTTTAT
>TBL_comb47_HYPODRAFT_10004904_pt1 | contig 15212 bp, 14 predicted proteins | sample TroBogypolimnion_40_FD_10682 | JGI IMG/M metagenome (IMG submission 10682)
TAAGTTATTAAGTTAAATACAATAATTTTTTAAAATAAATTTAGAAATAATAACACATACATTATTTATATCATCTGTATCATGAGAATATTTTTTAATGTAAACATGATGAAGAATATAAATACTAAACTTGAATATTTTAATTAACAATCTATGTTTTATGTTAGTTATTAAAGACCAATCGTTAATATAGCTGCACATATTAGAATTAAAATTAGAAGAAAAGAAAATATGTGTATCTAGTATACCTTCAATTACCCGATATATATTATTATTTTCATTTTTAATAGATAGAAAGTAATTTATATTCTCTGAATTAACAATATTTAAATTAATTATTTTACGATCCTTTTTTGGTTTAAAAATAAAAGGATATAATCCGTCAAAATATTTACCATTATAAAATGGTGTATTATCAATAATATATGGTACTGAACAAGATCTGCGAATAATATCAAATAATTCCTTAACACTTGTATAAGTTGATTTTACAATTTGTTTATTTTTAGATACATCATTATATGTGATAAAAAGTCTTCCATTAATTAAATCTAAAAAATTAGGTGGTAAACGTTTAATATAAAAATCGTAAACTTTATCAAAAATATTAATATTATGATATTTTTTAATATGTTTATAAATAACATTACTAATAAAATCAATATTTTCGTCTAATGGTATATCTGTAAAATATAGAAATGCCATGAATGATCCGATGCTACATCCCGATAACCGTTTAATTTTTATGAGTTTAAGTTTTTCCATTTGTTTGATATAGTTTAAAAAACCAAGTTGGTAGCTGCCGTTGAAAAGTCCTCCTTCAAATACAATGTCAACTTTTTTAACAATCTTAACCGCATTCTTAACCGCATTCTTAACCGCATGTTTAGGACTATAATTAGCATTAGTATCAATAAGATTATTAATATATTTTTGTAACATAATATATTTTATTATAACAAAAATATTATAATAAAATCTTTATACTGCAAATATTAAGTTTTCAAAAACGCACTTTTGTTAGTATCAATAAAAAATTTAGGGAATATAAATTTGTGTGGATTAACAACAGGTAATTTTAATAAAAATAGGCCAATAATAATAAATCCTATTCCAGCATATTTCCAAGGGTCATCAAATCCTTCTCCTAATATAACAATGGCAGCAATAGATTCGACTAATGCACTTAATCCATCCCATGCCGCATTAACAACAAGAACTTGTGATCCTTGTAATGAACGAATTAATGTATATATGACACCAATATATCCGATAGTTCCTACAGCAAAGTTTTCTACTCCACCTTTTTCTGCGAATTTTTTGTAGCCAAAGTCGCCAACAATTTCGGTTAAAACGATTAGACCAATATCAACGTAACTCATATATATTCTATTAGAAATTTTATAATGATTTAAATTTAAAAAATATTAAAATTTCTAAAAAGTATTAAACTGTTTCATTGTTTTAGACAATGAAAAATAAATTAGACCAAAAACGATGGAAGAAAAAAGCAGTCCATTAAGGTTATAATTTCCGTCACTATGGCATAACAAAGGAATATATTTAAACAATAATTTTTTGATAATAGGAAGCTGAAATAAAAAATACAAAATAGACATCAATAGAGGTGTTTGAAGTTCATCATAAATAGTGTCTAATGAATTTTTAATATGTGCATCATTTTGATAAGAATTAATGTATTCGGCAGTGTCATCCTTATCATTAATATAATCAGTATTAGTAGGAGGAGGAATATAATTTGGCTTAATATAGTTGTCTTGAGTATGTCCTTGAGTATTTTGAGGGATATCTCTGCTAGGTAACATGGTAGCACCGGCTACACTAGCTTGTTGTAACCCATTAACAATTTGACTAATGGTAGATTGATCGAGAGCTAACGTGGATTGTTGACCAGAATTCGTATTAGAATTAGAAATATGTTCACTAGCTGTTATAGAAATATTGTTGGCATTTGATCCCATAGGATCTGTTGGTAAATCATTGATACTTGTTGTATTAATATCAGACATATATTATCTAAATAAGCTTTGAAATAGATATTTACGCAATTAGATTATGGAAAAAGCAAAATTTCCTTTTTACTGTCACAATTTACAGCAGTTTTATTTAATTTATAGCATGTATCATCAAATTTATATGTTTGATCGTCAATTTCGTCAACAGGAGGAGCATTATAAGTTGTACAACTAGGACCAATACATATTTGTCTAAATAAAGTGGCTAATCCTAGACCAAGTAATAGAGACATAACATATCTTCCTGTTACACTATGCACAAATTTAGATAAATGCATTATATTGTAAATTAAGTATATATTTTATAATATAATATAATAAAAATTCTATTCTTGTATTGGGACTGTTTTAATAGCTAACGGATTAATAGGACAATTACCCTCAACAAGATTAAATTGATAACATTGATTAACTTTATCTTTATATAAAATATCCTTATAGTTTGCAGGAGAAGGATATTTGAATATAGTTTTTGTTTCAGGCCCTAACATATATATAAATAATAAACCGATAACAAAACTGCTTAAAAAAATGGGTATAGATATATATTTAGATATCATAATACTATAAATAATAATGATATTTTAAAATGAACCGATGAAATACGTTTTTTGTCTAAAATTTACTAAATTTTAATTTATTTCCAAGAACAGACGCAATTGCACTTAAATAATATTTATATTCACTATTAGGTAATTCAGGATTTTTTGGTAACATTGTAAGCCAAATAGGATATTGACCAGATTTGTTAAGTAACTTATTATATATTACATTTCCATAATCATAGTTATTATCGCTGATTTTTGTTGGAGGCAATAATAGATTATCTGGATGCACAAATTCTCTGTTAGAATTAGCAGGAACTTTTCTCTCCTTTTTGAGTTTATCAAATTCAACAAAATAATCTATAGTTTTCTTCATCCAAGGTTCATCTTCTGATAAAGTTGCTTTATATTCAGAAGACAATCCATTCCACATTTGCTGATAAATCATGTCGGTTTCTCCATATTCATTAACCCATGTAACTGACCTATTAGGTCCAATTTCAGGCATAATTTCTCCTTCCACTCCTTTGTATAGGTCGGGATATAAATCAGCAACTGTTTGCACATCTAAATTTTCTTCTCCTTTGTCTTCTCCTTTGTCTTCTCCTTTTTCTTCTCCTTTTTCTTCTCCTTTGTCTTCTCCTTTGTCTTCTCCTTTTTCTTCTCCTTTTTCCTCTTCTTCATCTACTAATTCAATAGGTGGTCGTAATTTACGTGTCTTTTTATGTATTTGATCAAGTCCTTTTACTGATTTTTTAGATTTAACGCCTTTAACAAATGATTTTAATTCATCATTGCCATATAATGTATATTCTAAATTATATAGACTATTTTTCTTTTGTATTAAAAAATTCAAGTCACCTTTTTCATCACTATCTTCTATATCTTTTGCTTCTATAAGATCAACATAACATACTTCATATTTAAGATTTCGGATAGTTTTAATTAATGGTATCATTTCATCTACATAAAATTTCATTGCTTTATTCATTATTTCTACATTTCCATTTTCATCAAACGTCTTAATCATGTCTTTAAATGGCAACAAAAATTCATTGCCTAATTTATCTTCATTGGATTTGATTAAGTCCTTTTTAATGGGATTATCGTTTAATTGTATATTGATATCCATAATAAATCCGGCACCTTCTGTAATTGCTTTTAATTCTGATGTAGTTGTATTAAAATTTTCAATTGCTTTTGATTGTTCAACATATCCAAACATCATATTATTTTTATCAATAATAATTTTATTTTTAATTTCATTAATATCATTATCTGCCTCTAACATTTCTTTATTTAATTCATTGCGAAAGGTATAATCAAAATTAATATTTAATGGACAAGGGTCTGTTAGATCGCCGCAACTAGCGGAAAATGTTCTAGAAAGTTCAGTTTGGTCTTTCTTTATTGAAAAGATGCTGCCTACATTTCGTTTACAATTAATGCATTCAGCTTTCGGAAGTTTTTGATATTCTAGCCTCTTTTCTCGTTTACTTTTATCATTAGATCGTAATATGGGTTTAATATATTTGTCATGATAATTTTCTTGATATTTTGCTTTTAGCTTATAATATTCATTTAAAGCATCATTAATAGTAGTTTTTGCTTTAATGGGTCTAGTTTCTTCATTAGATGTATTCATTATAATTTATGTTTATATATTTATTCTTTATTTATTCCTTTAACAAAATAACAAATATTAAAATGCATCTTTTGTTAAATATTCATTATCCCATTGAGGAAGACCTGTGATTAGTTGCTGTTGTGCTCTAAGTTTAGTTTCTTGGTAGTTTTTAATTTTAGATAATATATATTGTTTTTTTTCTGTTTCTTTTTTATATATTTCATCAGGTGTTAGTTTGCCCTTATATTTATATAATAAAAGAAGCCCTAAAATAATAAAAAAGGCAAATGTTATGCCTATGTTAAACATCATATTATTATATTTTTCCTTAAAAATATGACATTGTTTTAAAGTTTCGTTTAAGAAATATTTAACTCCTGGCTCAGTTAAAATAGGTTTAGCATAATTACTGTCAAAATTCATATAATAATTACCTTTAAAAAACAAAAAAAAATTATACTAATTATCTATATGGATATCTCTAATTATTCGTTATTTTTATTTATAATTACCACATTATTATATGTTTCTTCTGTTCCTATAATTGGGAAACCATCATTAACATTGGTTTCAGATTTGAAAAATCCTTCTCTGTTAACTCTATCAGGTGAAGATCTTGTAACATATTACACAAAGTGCATGTATTCAATGGGAATATTTTTATTGATTGTAATATGTACACAATTAAGCTTAAATATAGGATATTTAGTTGACAAATGTAAAGGTTCTGCAGGAAAAAATATAGGAGCCGCTATAATTTTTACACTAGTTCCATGGGTTTTGATTTTTGGAGTAATGATGGCTCTAATTTCGGCATTTCCAGGATTTAAAAGCGTGTTTTCGGATGTAATTGGTTATTTTTTTGTTGCTAAAGGTGCGAATAATTTATTATCTGAGATTTTAATAGATACGGATATAAATGAAGCAATACAAAAAACACAAAATCCAGATTTAAAGAAGGAACTTGAGTATGCAGCGGAAGCAATCATGAAAATTTGTGGAAATAAATCTATATTAATAAATCAAATGTTCCCCGATAATTTTATAAATATTTGGGATAAATTACAACCTTTAATGAAGCCTGGAATGTATGAGGCAGGTGGACCAGATGGTAAAAAACAAAAATTATTAGATCTTGTTATATATCGTGACAACGTTGGAGAGGCTTTTTGGTATGTATATACGGCTATTTTGGTGTCATCTATTGTTTATTATAATTTGGATACTAGAGGTTGTGTCAAAGATGTGAATAGTATTAAGGCGGATTATGATGCATATACAAAGGAACAAGAGGCGAATGAAAAACAAGAGAAGATAAATAACGAGACAGTGTATACGATTTCTTAGACATCTTTACAAAAGACAAATGTGTTTAATATTAGTTTTCTAAATTGTCTTTAAGTATTAAAATTTAAATATTATTTTAACTTAATTTTAAAATAGTAAATATTAAAAATTGAAAAATAATATTTAAATATAACTTATTATTACTTGATATAAGATATAATGACCAACTATAAATTTGCGGTATATTCAGGGTTAGAAGATACATTACAATCCAAAATGTCAATAAAAAATTTTGTTGGATATGCTAAAACTTATGAAGAAGCATTTATTTTATTTGAAAAAACAGATATAGGTGAAAAAAATAAATGGGTTAATTTATTATGTTTAACTACATTTATCGTAGTTCATTCATCTGTTACATATCATTTTACTGATGACAACGATATGTAACAGATGAATATAAATAAAATTGAAAAATAATATTAATAATACAAAATATGTATTAATATTATATACCTTTTAAAAATGAACATGAACATGAACTTATTAAACATAATTCCATTACCAATAGAATTACAGCTTTATATATTGGAGTATGCGAATCACGCTTATAAATTAAGAAATGGACAATTTATGAAACAAATACCTAAAAAATGTTTAAAAAAAATGAATAAAAAAATGAATAGAATGCCAAAAAAAACAAATGGATATACAATATTACAGATCTCAAATACAACTACAGAAATTATTATCGGTCCGTCCTTTTATTATGTAAATGTTGTAAATAGATTATAATAAAGAAAGAAAAAGAAAAATCAAAAGAAAAGGAAAAATCAATGCAACTTAGGATATGCTAAATAGTATGAAACAAATAAATAAGATAAAATTCCTAAAATAATAGAAAATAACCACAATGGCATAATTGTTTTATTTTTTGTTCCTATCCCGAAATCTCTTATGCTGCCATCTTGTTTATATAAGAAAGCTGGTTTAATAACATGTACTGCACCAAAAATAATTATAAATAACATAATAGCAGTCAAAGTAATATTATTTCTTATAAATGTTCTAAACATATAAATTATATATAATATAAACTTTTATAAAAATTTTCTGTGTTTATTCGTCATATTCTTCATTATAAGGATCTCCATTATCAAAATCTTCACCAATATCTGCCATTTGTAATTCGTCGGCATCGGCAAAATTCTGAGCTTCCATGTCTTCTAAAGCATCATTTAAATCAAGATCCATATTTTCATCAATTGCACCATTTTTTTTAAGTCCATTTTGTATTTCTGCAATACGCTGCGATACTATTTTTTCATGCTCATAGTTTTCAGGATCATATTCTTTAATGCCTTTTGATAATCCAGTAGACCAAACCCCTAATTTATAAATTTTCAAAACATTTTCAACCTCTCGTTGTTCGTCATCTAAATCTCTTAGCCTATCAGTAAATGTATATTTCTCGGCTTCTTTTAATTTGAATATAATATCATCTACTTTGTCGTAAGAAATATCAGTTGATTTTTTGGATTGCATCATAATTGATATATATGTTGCTAGTAATTTGGCTGTATCTTCTTGTAATTTGTCAACATTGCCTTCAATAAATAGATCTTCGGTTTCAGCAAATTTCAATTGTTGCTCAACTAAAAAGTCACTAGTATATAATGAAGTTTCGTCTGATTTTACAGTTTTAAGCATTCTAGAAGCCATTACAGGATCTTTGGTCAAATTAATATATTCAGTAAATATTTGCAATATATAATATTCATAAAGAAGCGTGCTTGTTCTTTTATCAAATACATTGTACAGCTCTTGGTCAGCGACCTTGATATTTGTTAGAACAGGAGTAACTTGAGATAATAAAAGAATTCCTTTACATTTTTCTTGTATCTCAAAAACAACATTACTAATTGCATCGTTATTATAGAATTTCTCTAGTCCTTGCAAATAACTTTGAACATCATCTTTAAGCTCAAGATTATGACTTTGAGCAAATTTCCAATAAGCATGTGATGAGAATGAATGTATTTTTTTGTTTAAAATCATGGTTGGAAATACGGTTGAAAATAAAGAGATGAAATTTTTGTTAAAGTTGATATAATTATACATTGCGTCATCCGAAATTTTAATATCATCATTTCTTCTATGAAGGTCAACTTGCCAAACTGATATATTCTCAAGAAAATTAGACAGTTTTTTTAGATCAGATCCGCTAATTTTACCTTTGCGTTTAATAAAACTAATTAATTCTTTACGCATATTATCATTTGATTTAGCAAGATAGTTTTTTAGTTGTTTCATATCATCTGTGTCTTCTTTTAAAGACATGTCGAACGTCTCTAAAAGATCCTCTATTTTTTGTCTTAGAGCCTTGGCTACCGTTTGTTCGTCGTCATCGTCCATTTTAACTAATAATCTTCTTAAAAGCTCGGAAGAAGATGGAGTATTATATGACAAAGAAATATTAATAATATTATGTCTACAAACAACTTGAAATAATCGTAAAAACATATTCTTTGTATAATGTCTTTCATCGCGCTTCAACTTGGCAATTTTTTCTTGAATACTATCTGCTTTTGATAAATAATTTGGCTTATCTACACAAATGGCGACCAAATCTTCTGTTAATGGAATGGACGACTGAAAATTACAAAGACTAATAAATGCACGATAAATAATTTCATCACTAAAATCATTAGATATACCAGGGAATAGACGTTTAGTATCAACATCACTCAACATGATCGCACTTTCTGTTAATTTATTACTACTTCTTAATAGTGATGTAAGCTCTCTTACAATCTGGTTATTTATTCCAATATTAGGATTTTCGTTAATAAAATATTGCAATGCCGTTAAAATACTATTTTCTCCTTCATTACAACATGCATTGATCATAAATGGGCTTGAAGATGATTTCATTAATAGATCCTTAGTTTCCACTATTTTTTGTATATCTTCTTGTATAGCAAGAGAAAACTGAGTAATTTTGGATTGAATAACTAACAACTTATCAAATTGATTAGAATTTCCGGATGTCAGATCTGACTTCAGCTCATCTTCAAATCCTTCGCTAATATTTTCAAGCCCTTTAATATGAAATGGTTTTAAAGGTGGAAGGAAATTAGTCCAATAAGTTAACGAATGCTCTGCTGGTATATCATTTTTGTCGGGATTTAATAAAAGATATTCAACCTTGTCCTTTATTTTTTGCGTAACATCATTGTTTAATAATAAATATTTAATTGTAAACGCCTTTAAGGTTGCAGTCATCTTTTCTAAATTTGTTTTAGCGATTGCATTCCATGGAACAGTATGAGGATTTTTATATTTATATGCAATACATGATAAATAATTTAATCCAGAGTCGTCACCTTCTCCTTCCAGCGGAAATCCATTAAATGACCGCACACATCCGGGAAATGTCTTTCTTGTTCTAATAGACGGGATACTAGTTTGTATAGCAATTAATATCATTCCAAGTGATAAATATAACAAGGTAGAACTATACACTAACATATATTCTGGCAATTTTTTCCCCTTCTTAGCCGCTTCTTTTTCACGCTCTTTGTAAGCAGCTTCCTTTTCAATTACTTTCACATCACTCATGAGCTCAGTAACAACTTTAATAATATAATCATAAGATTTATCAAGATTTATGCCCATATTAGAGGTGATTGAAACAATGATATTTGAAACTAGCTGACCTTCTGGAGACAATCTATGTTCCTTTTTAGAAACACGTGTATTATGTTCTTCAATAGAAATGTCATTTGCATCTCTTTCCATAATACTCCTACTAACATCTTTAAATCCTTCTTTAAATCCATCGCTGATATCAAAATCAATATAACGAATAACTTCGCCACTATGTTCATCCACCCATGCATCACCATTGTCGCCCAGTTTACCAATAGATTTAATAAGTATCTCCATTTGTTTTTCATATTTTTCAGGTTTTCTAACAAATGTTTTGGCAAGAATTACGCGAAATGTAGGAATAAGTTTTGTATCTGTTTCTTTGCAATAAAACCACCAGACTGTTTCCATCTCATTATCGTTTATATTAGGCATCTCTGGATTTCCGTGTCTGCAAAATTTATCGGCAAATAAAACGATATCATTTTGCTGTTTAACAAAATCAGATTGACCAACAATAAGGTTACAAATTTTCATATATGGACTAACTTTTTGTTCCGATATTTTTTCTGAAATAGAAAGACCTAATTCGTATTTTTGATTATTATATTTGTAAAATGTGTTTTTATGCAATTCTTGGAGACGTACCATGATGTCTTCAAAATAAGAAAGATGTTTTTGAACATAAGTTGTTAGTTCAACTTTAGAAATTTGATAATTTTTGTCAAATTCTTTCATGACTTCTTTTAACGCGGTTGAAACCATTGTTTCTTTTGAAACTTCTAAACTTTCACATGCCTCTTCCGGTGTTTTTTTAGCATTATAAATACAACTCGGATTAATATTGCATAATATATCAGTATCCTGAATAAACCATTTAGGATCAACTTCTTCTGCTTTTGTCCATATATTATCTTTTCTAATATAGTATTCCAATTCAGCCAAATTTTCGGCTACTTGTGGTTCAACTGAAATAATTGCATATTGCCCATCAATTACTTTTTTGGCTTGATTAACAAGAGTTTCGGCCAAATACATAGCATCACGTTCATCCTTTTTATATTTCTTTTTAAGTTGTTCTGTAATATATATTTCAAGTTCATCAGGAGTTAATGTATCGCGTTCCTTTTTAAATTGTTCATTAATCATATCATAATTTGTGGTGTCAAATTCTCTGTCAAAATAAATAATCTGATCATTATCATCGTCTAATTTTTGTCTATCATAATATTTTTTCGCAATAACATATGATGTGCAGCTGTCTTTTGCCAATGCCTTTTCTAAACTAGATTTCATAGCGTCTTTATCGGTTTCAAATAATGGGTTTAATTCAGTAGGATACATAAGCGCCAAATTTGAAAATGCGACGGCCGTATTATATAGATTACCATAATCTGTAATAGTCACTTTCTTTAAAAACTCAGAGGCTGAAACATATATTTCATTTGACGCGCCATGACCATATGCTCCAAAAACACTTGCTTTAATTGCGGCATCGTTATTAAGAATTTCAAAAAGATTAGATGGTTGTATTTTTTGTGATTTAAGTGATTTAATTGTTGAAAATGCCCGACTATATTCTACATATCTTGAATTATATTCTCTTATTTTGTCTTTTATAAATTTATCAATTTCTTTATAATTCATATAAGTAAGATCATCTGAATAAATCATAAATGGTTCCAAATAAGTAATTAAATTAGACATGGATAGTTTGCCTTTGATGTATTTTTTAACAAGATTAAAAAGAATAATTATTTTAGGGACAATAATCTTGAGGAACTGATTATAAATTTCTAAATTTGTTAGTTTAACTCCTCCAGGCATTTCATAATCAGAAAGATTTAACATGTAGTTTTTAATATTGTCTACAAAATTACCATCATTGAATTCAAGTTCGTTATCTAATCCGTCAATTTCAATTGTTGAGACATTCGTTTTTTGTTTGAGTAATTGCCAATAGTTTAAAAAGTGCATATTTAGATTGGACTTAACTAACAAACTAGACCCTGGCAAATTAATTTGTGAAAATTGTACTGTAGGTTCTGGAAGCGTAACAATGGAAGTGATTGCAATTTCATCATTATTTGTTAGATTAACTCGTTGGGCGTCCATTTTAGAACCTTTAAAAATGCCATTTTCAACATGTAGTTTATTCAATCCCAAATTATATTTTTGAATAATAAATTTTCTCGTAGTTTCAGTTCCTCTGGCAACAACAGTAGAATATAGTTCGCCCAAATTATCTATAATTGCATTAATATTTGAATTAACACGACCTTCAATAATAACTCTATTTTCAGAGTTAAATGCACTGGCATTTTCCATATTATCAGAAGAAAAAGGGGTTAAATATGGATTTAATGCGCTGTAAAGCCCTGAATATTTATTTTGACCTTCAATTCCTTCATTGGATTTATATCTTCTGAATAAACTAGACATTTCCAAAAGATTAGTATTTTCAGGTATAATTTCTACATCATTAAGCCTTTCGGAATTATTTATGGATTCATCTTTAACATAAGTTTTTTTCACATTTTTTGCAACCATCATGACCCAATATAAATTATTTTTAAAGTCCGCTAAATAGTCCGCAAGAGGTCGATCATTTGCGGTTTTATGAATAAATCCAGTAACATTTTTATTTTTGTCAAAATTAGAAGATAGTTCACGTAATTGAATAAAACGAGTGATCATGATATGAATTTTATTTAAAACATTGTTAGTTCGTTTTGCACTGGGAATTGAAGATAGCATTTCTTCTAACAAATCATTTGTTTGTGATTCAATATTAAATCTATATTTATCTTTATCAATTTCAACATATTCTTTCACGTGCATTATTTCACCAAACACAATATCATCTGCATTAAAAATAAGTCTTTCAATATTTGCTTTAACCTTTTTAATAGGAATTTTTTCTCCTTCTTCTGATCCTTCTTCTTCTTCTTCTTCCATTAAATCCAAATCATGCACTTCTCCTTCTTCTTTTTCTTCAAGATCCTCTCGTTTTTGCTCTGGAGGTTGCCTAATTTCAAATGCTTGAATAGGAAGATCCTCTGGAATACCATGATATTCAAAATTGATATATATTGTTTCGTCATCCATCGTTTTCACTTCAATCATATCTTCTTCTAAATCTGTAATTTGACCTGTGATAATAAGAGGCACATCACCGCCAAAATAAATATTAATCCATGTTCCAGTAAGAAGATCATGTTGTCTTGCATATCCACGATTAGGATTGCTACTAATTATTTTTATTTCAGTAATACTGCCGTCACCAATGACACCATTTTTAATACGTAATTGTGTTTTATCAAAGCTCTCAGCATTAACTATTTTAATTTTTTCACGATCAATATATTCTATAAGAAAAGTATTATTATTTAAAATTTCATTTGTCGCAGATTTAATTATAATAACATCACCTAATCTAAGCACAACTGATATCTTTTTAATTACATCAACATCAAATACTTCTTCCTTATCACTACTATCTTCTTTTTCTTCTTCTTCTTTTTCTTTTTCTTCATTATCACTTTTGTTTTCTTCTTCTTCCTGAATAGGTTTTAATTTCATTTCTTCGCTAATATCTTTATTATCTGACATTATCTTATATTTATAATAGAAATTTTTTATCTATATTTGTTACTTATTAAATACTTAATACTTAATTGTTTTAATATTTAAATTGATTGTTTATAAAATATATGATATCCGTTTAAAGACATATTACCAAATTAACTAACAATACAATGAAAAATTCATATACATTAACTGCAATTCCAGGATTTAATAATATCCTTTCAACAAATGATAATGCAACAAATGATAATGCAACAAATGATAATGCAACAAATGATAATGCAACAAATGATAATGCAACAAATGATAATGCAACAAATGATAATGCAACAAATGATAATGCAACAAATGATTACTTTACAGTAACTGAATATTCTACTAAATCAAATGAAAGATATAAAATTGTTAGATATAACAAGGACATATTGTCTATTGATTTAATTCCTAGTTATGGTCTTCTTAGATCTGTAATTATTAATTCAGATGGCAAAGTTATTAGTTTTGCTCCTCCAAAGTCGTTGGAAGCGACAAATTTTCTAACAAAATACCAGGAAAATAGGGAATTTATTGTTGCCCAAGAATTTGTAGAAGGAACAATGATAAATGTATTTTATGATCCTAATATATCTAGTTGGAAGATTGCTACAAGAAATACAGTGGATGCGGATGTTTCTTTTTATAAAGCATCTGCTAAAACATTTAAGACGATGTTTGCAGAGGCATGTCAGCAAAATAATTTAAATATAGAAACATTAAACAAAACATTCTGCTATAGTTTTGTTCTACAACATCCAGATAATAGAATTGTTGTGCCTTTTACGTGTCCACAGTTATACTTGGTAGAAGTATATGAAATTTTAGCGAGCAATGAGCAAAGCAATGAGCAAATTGTAAAGGTTTTCCCACAAAATCTTAATGTAGTAAGAACAAATGGTTTATGGTTAAAAACGACTGTTCGTTTTCCAGAAGTATATGAATTTACTACTTATAGTGAACTAATTGATAAATTTGCCTCAGCAAATACTCCATATAATATTATGGGTATTGTTATAAAAAATACGGCGACAGGAGAGAGATCAAAGATTAGAAATCCTATTTATGAAGAGGTGCGACATTTAAAAGGAAATCATTCCAAACTGCAATATCAATATTTACATCTAAGAAATGAAGGTAAACTGCCTGAATTTTTAAAATTTTATCCAGAAAATAAAAAAGAGTTTTCAGAGTGCAGAAATAAGGTACATATGTTTACAGAAGCATTACATCAAAATTATCTAGCATGTTATGTTAGAAAAGAGAAACCTTTAATTGAATATGGACAGCAATATAGGACACATATGTTTAATATTCATCAAAAATTCATTAATGATTTAAGACCGAATAATCTATTTGTAACTAACACAATTGTTCAAAAATATGTGAATAATTTACATCCATCATTGCTAATGCATAGTTTAAATTATAGCTTGAGAAAACAAAATGTAGATATAATTAAAGCAACAAATGCAATTGAAGTATAATAAAAAGAACTTAAAGATAAAAAACAATCAAATTAAATGAGTATATTTTATTATTTATTTATTGCTTGCCAGGATTTTTTTGAGGAAATATATCCGCAATTAAAGGACGATTATTATGCACCTAATCGGGCAATTGATAATGATTTTGTAAATAAAAACGTTTGAAATATATTAAATTATTATAAATAAAATAATTTAATAAAAATAATTTAAAAATTATTATTTTTATTACGACAATTAATTTAAAAACTTAAAATGAAAGACAAAATTACAATCTATTTTCTTCGTTTTCCACTAAAACATTCAATAATACTCTCAATTTTTCTAACTGCATCTACAATAACAGTAGTTAAAATCTCTTTTACAGCGGACTTTCCTGAAGTTGGTTCGGCAAATGCAATTCTTAATAAACTGTCTGTATCATGCGGGTGCATCTTTTTAAACCCAGTATATGAAAGCGTTTTATGCTCTCTGTAAAATGTTTCGTAAAGCTCGTTATTTAATATAATTCCTACTGTATAATCTTCATTTACCAAAGTAACATCATAACAGTTTTCTAATGTATTATCGGATTTTTCTATTTGTAGCTCATCCCTATCTAATAATTGCTTCTGAATATCTATCTTTTGAATTAATATTTGACAAGCCTTAATAACAATGTCTGTATTCTCAAAGATACCCAATGTCTGAATAATAAAATCATAGCTTTGCTTCTTAACATAACGCAGACCCTCAAGTAAATTCCAATTTCTTGATTCAAAATCAATTTCGGCAGCAGTTTTTTCTTCTTTAGACCATTTATCTCTGCGAATTGCTAATTGTTTAATCATTTCTTCTCTATCGGGTGTAAATCCATATGAACAAGTTCCTGTTACATTAAACATACTATCATCTCTTGCAGATGAAATGCTAAAAGTGCAATTTAGTTTAATTCTTTCGCCTGGCAATTCATCCGAAA
>TBL_comb47_HYPODRAFT_10004907_pt1 | contig 15210 bp, 11 predicted proteins | sample TroBogypolimnion_40_FD_10682 | JGI IMG/M metagenome (IMG submission 10682)
CAGTGACATCCCACACCTCGCGGCTACCCGGTCGCAATCCCCGGAACGCTGGTCGCAATCACAGCGGAACGGCGGTCGCAATAACGTCAGGTCACCCGGTCGCAATCATCGGAATACGCATGAAGATAGTTGAAGGCCTAAAATGTGATTGTTTACCATCAAAGAATAGTTCTTTGCTACTTATCTTTTCCATGAGGAATCTAAATCTTACTCTAGAGTATAAAACAGCAGCTGATACTGCTATGCCCTGAATAAAGACAATAATCGTTAAAAAAACTTTGGCAATTGTTTCCATATGTGACATTTCATATCGATATAGTGCAAATATTCCACCGACTATGGCCAGCATTATACTCGTAAACCATTTTTCAAGATCAAATTGGCGGTCGCGATACCTTCTCATTTCAGTAAACATTTCTTTGAACACGGCATCATCTCCAACTGTAGATGCTTTCTGAATGCTTCTCCTAAGTCTTGGAATTTTTATCACCGCGACCTCTCAAAAAGAATTTAAATTGTAGATTTCTATTTATGAACCGGACCATATATCTATAACATTGTAAATGGTTTTTCCAACGATTTCCTTGACCCATGCCGGCATAAAAGGGTTCATATTCAAAGTGATATTCGCCGTATTTAAAATCTCCTGGCTTTCTCGGATCAAGCAGGACATAGACGTAGAACTCTTGGGGTGATTGTATTTTCCCCGTAGATTTTACCGCTCGTGCATGCTAAGTCACCTACGGTAAATGGTGGGCTAGACCGCACCATCTGAATAAAGGGAGAACCGCTCGCGAAAGGGCCCAAGTTTGCTATCAATTCCGCTCTCCTGTCCAAAATGATCAAGAAAGGCAATGGTGCTTTGAAGCGCCCACACCGAAAACGAATGCGTAGCCCATGCACGAGGGAAGAGAGTTTCGTTTTGGAAGTACGGAGAGCGCATAAATCTATTCTCGAGCCGAGAGGACAGCTTGGCGTGCGAAATGGCCTCATCATCCCATTCGGGCCTGAAATGAATCACTGCGTTGCGCAATTTAACCAGTAAATCGGCGCACTGAACGACATTGGTACCAAAGTCTAGGCTCCGGCCGGTACGAACTTCAAGGAGAAAATTGAACTTTCTGAGAATAGGTTCGCGGTCAATTAGGGAAGCAATAGACTCAGTAGCCTTGCTTGGTAGTGAACCGTTGCTAAGCCCGCCATCGACCATGTGTTCATTTGCGTAGCTTTCTAGCGACGCAACGGAAAGTGTTACCACACCCAATGAATATTGAAATATTTCTTCCCAGAATTCTCCGAATGGCTCGCCGACGTTGTCGTGCTCAATGCGGCCAATTTGCGCAGCGAATCGACAAGCTGCAAAAAGGTGGTGGAGAGCCAAATTGGTTCTGCATCTAGCTGTTGCAGTAGCGGACGCCGTACCAGTTACAACGGCTGACAGTGCAATAATCTCTTGGGACACGTTGCAATCCTCGTTTACTGTGGTCAATGTGCAGAATAATCATTGCGACCTTGGTGCCTTTGCGGTTCAAAAGTATTAGGGGATTCGCCAGTGTAATTGATCGGTTACAGTCTGTTATCTGCCGATAGATGCAAGCGTATTGGGATAGATGCAAGGGTACCGGTATATGATAAATGAGTATCCACGGGTATATGCATTCGGGTCGCAATGCCTGTTGGCTTGGCATCTGCCGGTATATGCCTTTCCATAGGTGTGCCCGCAATGTTGCCGTACCTTACGAACCAGAGTTGCTCGTCGGGGTTCCACGTGCCGTCGGCAGCTTTGATCGCCGCTCTCAAGGCCAGATCGGAGGCGCTGATCCGGACCGGGACCAGGGATTCAGCGGCAAACCGCACGGGCGGTTGCTTCCAGTCGGTTTTCTCGATAATCAGCTCGAACGTCTTCAGCCGCTGACCTTACTCGGCATCATACCGGTAGCGCACGCAAACCAGGGCGGCGCTGTACTTTTAACCAGCCTTTTGGTCCCTCGCTGCCCCGGTTTGAGAACCAGACGAGTTTCCATGCCGCTCTCCGGAAAAGTGGTGACGCGCTTATGCCCGGGCCGGAAGCATAGCACGCCCGATTAACGGTTAACAACGAAAATCCGTTTTAATGATTGTTCCTCTCAGCATCTATTCACCCAGGGTCACCGCTCGGTTTGTTGCCTTCCCTTGATTCCGTGTTAACCTGTGCTAATGTTTGACTTCCAGCTTGTCTCGTTGCGGCGCAGGGCGTTTCACAGCTGGGCTGCTACCCAATCCGCAAAACATTGCGCGGCGGCTTTCTGTCGGACCGCCCTGGAGGTACACGATGCTCTCCATCTCGCCGGCGATGACCGCGGGCCAAGCGGGTGGGTACTTCTCTAGGGAAGACTATTACCTGAGGGCGGCCGAGCTTGGGGACCACTCGCGCTGGTGCGGGGAAGGCGCCCGGGAGCTGGGCCTTGAGGGGCCGGTCCGGGAGGATGACTTCAGGGCGCTGTGCCGCGGTGAGACTCCCGGCGGGGAGCGCCTCGTCGGGTACAAGCAGACTCACGACCCCGAGACGGGGGCCCTGATCGAAACCCACCGCGCCGGCAACGACTGCACCTTCTCGCCCCCGAAGTCGGTATCGGTGGCCTACGCGTGCGGCATCGACGCGGTCAAGGACGCGCACGACGCCGCCGTGCTCTCGGTGGCGCGGCACCTGGAGGAGCACCACTGTTTTTACCGGACTCCCGAGGGGCTTAAGGCCGGCAAGCTGGTGGCCGCCAAGTTTGACCACGCCACCTCCCGCAACATCGATCCGCAGCTGCACTCGCACTTCTTCGTGTTGAACCTGGTGCAGACCCCGGAAGGCGGGTGGCGGGCGAACGAGCCTAGGGGGATCTACCAGGAGGTGAAATCCCTGGGGCTCCTGTACCGGCTGGAACTTGCCAGGGAGCTTGAGGCGCGCGGCTTCGGTATCTATATGGTGGACCGTTCCCAGATGACCTTCGAGCTCAAGGGGATCAGTCTGGGGCTTATCGAGCACTTCTCTACCCGGCGGGCCGAAATCGAGGCCCAGGTGGCCAGCTGGCAGGAGGAGGGGAGGTTCACGGGGGTTCCGCACGGCCGGCTCTACGAGATGGCGGCCCTGGAGACCCGAGACCCGAAGCACGCTATCAGCAGGGAGGAGGTGACCAGGATCTTCGAGCAGGGGTTCGAGGCCTGCGGCACAACTCCCTTGGAGGTGAAACGGGGACTGGAGCTCTCCCGGGCGCCTTCACTTACTGTGCCGGGGCCGGAGCTTTCGGCCGTCGAGTCGGTGCAACTCGCCTCCCGCGAGCTTACCGAGCACGAGGCGGTGTTCAAAAGGGAGCGTCTCGTGGACCTTGCCGCGCGGATCTCTGGGCCGCGTCCCGGCCTGGGTGAGCTGGACGCCGCCATCGACCGGGTTGCCCCAGGTCTCGTAAGGATCGGCACGGACCTAAGGGGACGCGAGCATTTCACCACCGGCGCCATGCTGGAGCTGGAGGCCGGCAACCTGAAGCGGGTGCGGGATCTTGCCGCCATCCCGTTTCGTAGCCTGGCCCTTCGGGAGGAGGTCGAAGCGTTCCGGGAGCGCCTGGCCTTAGAGAGCGTCCGGCCGACGGCCGGACAGTGGAGGGAGTTTTTGGGCGAGGTGACCGGAGGCAGCTCCTTTCTCCTTACCGTCGGGGACCCGGGTGTCGCCAAGACCAGGACGCTCGGCCTCATCGAGCGCTTCAATGACGAGGTGTTGAGACCCGAAGGGAGGGCCCCCTGCACTATAAATCTCGCCTACACCGGAAAGGCCGCCCAGGAGATGAGCCTTGCGACCGGCGGCCCCGGTTTCACCGTCGACGGTTTCCTCAATGCGGCTTCCAAATTTGCCCTACAGAGGCAAAACTCGGAACTCGCCATACTGGAGGTCGCGGGTGAGCGGATGCTCATCTCCCGGAAGGTGCCGACAGTCATACGGGTGGACGAAGCCGGTTTCCTGGGAGCAAGACAGGCGCGGGAGCTCATGGAGGTGGTTGGGGACCTGCAGGAGCGCGGGGTCCAGGTGAAGCTCCACCTTCTGGGGGATACCAAGCAGATGCAGGCGATCGCCGCCGGGGACTTTCTCTCCCAGGTGCAGGAGCTCGGGATCAAAGGGGAGCTGGAGTACGCCCACCTGAACGAGATCCTAAGGCAGCGGGACCCGGAGCTCAAGGAGATCGCCCGGGGGCTCAACCGGGAGGACCGTCCGCTCGCCGAGAACGCCCGGGAGGCCCTGGCCGCTCTCGGGCGACGCCACGAGCTGACCGAGATCGCGGACGAGCACGACCTCACCCGGGGGGCCGTCGAGCACTACCTCGCCGAGAGCAGGAAACCCTCGCTCGACCCGGAGCGCACGCTCTCCGGCGAGAGGCAATCGGTCCTCATGGTGACCCCCACCAACGAGAAGCGCAAGGAGCTGAACCGGGAAGTGCGCGAGGCGCGCGTCGCCCTGGGTGAGATCGGGGAGGGGAAACCGTACCGGGTCCTCGCTCCGGTGCGCCAGGAGCTCACGGTGGAGGGGTACCAGCCGGGGGACCGGCTCGTCTTCACCGGGGAGCGGGACCTGGGGGGGAGGCGCAGGAACTGGGGCGCCCGGATCGGCACCGAGGCCGAGGTGATCGACATCGACCGGGAGAAGAACCTGGTCCGGGTACGCTACGAGTTCAGCGCCGGTAAAAAGGGGCATGAGCTTACCCGCAGTGTGACCCGGGAGTTTCCCGCCCGGGAGCTGGCAGGAAGGAGCGCACTCTACCGCGAGGAGGAACGAAACTTCGCGGTGGGTGACCGGGTGGTCGCGCTCAGGAACGAGCCGAAGCTGGATCTGCAAAACGGGACGCTGGGGACCATACGGGCGCTGGACCGGGACGGCCGGGCGCTCCTCGATGTGGGGGAGCGCTGGGTCGAGCTGGATCTTACCCGCTACCGGCAAATCGATCACGCCTACGCCGTCACCATCCACAAGAGCCAGGGGGCGACGGTGGAGCACTCCATCCTGGTGGCCGTGGTGGATCCGGGGCCTAAACGGGAAAAGGGGCGGGAGCTGGAACAGTCGCCGCAGGGGCCGCTCAGCTATAACGCGCTCAACGTCGCCGTGACCCGCGCCCAGTATGGGACCCACGTCTTCACCAACTCGATCCAGGGACTGGAAAAGTCCGTCGAGCGGGTGGAGGTCAAGAGTTCGACCCTGAAGCGGGAGCCGGGACTGGTCCGGGAGGCTGGACGGGAGCTTTCCCAAACCTGGTCCAGGGAGTTCGGGAAGAGGGTGCGCGAACTCTCCCGGTCGGTTTCCGTTTTGGATGGCAAGACGCCGCGACTCGACTTGGAGAAGATCAAGGTGCCTCCGTTACCCGCACAGGTACGCGAACTTTTCAGACCCGCTCCGTCGATACCTCCTCCGCAGAAATCGATCGGCAAGGAGCTGGAGCTTACTCGTGGCAAGGGCTTGGGCAAGGGGCTTGAGATTGAGAGGTGATCGGAGCAGAAACTGCGGGCCGAGCCTTTCGGCTCGGCAATTTTTGTCCATTGCACACCCAACGCAGCCCTTCGGGCTACGTCGGGTGTCGAACCGTCGGAAGGGGCAGGGTTTGCGCGGCGGACGGCGGCAGCCGGGCGGTATGCGGGTACTTACCCGGCTCGCCAGCCCCGCGTGATGATTGGTGTACCGGCGCTAGCGGATGACCGCCGCCGTCAGACGGCGTACGGCAGGAGGAGAACATGGCGAGAATGAGCCTTAGGTTGACCCCGGAACTTGCCAGGAAACTGGAGAGCGAGGCGCGGCTTTTGAGCGGGATGGGGAGTGAAACGGTCACCGTTTCCGACCTGGTCCGCACCTGCATCCTGGAAAAATTTCCCGAGGTCGCCGCCAGGAAAAAGCGGGAAACCATGGCGGCCTCGAAGCTCGGCGAGGAGGTGATAAAGCTCCGGGAACACCACGGGACTCTCGCCCGGGACCTCGAAGCGCTGGTGCAGACCCTGGGAGAAACCATTCCGCTTTTGGCCACCCGCGAGCAGGTCGAATCGCTCACCGACGGGATCGCGGCGGTGATTAAAAGCCTCAGGGGGAGGTGATCATGGAGACGGAAAAGGAGTCGGCCAAGGAGAGATTGCTGGAGGCCTGCGGCCCCCCAAAGCCGCCCCCGGGTCCCCCCGGGGTAATGGGCCAGCAGCGCGAAAAGTACTTCGAGGCGATGCTTGCCAGGGCGGATACCGCCGCCCAACTGGCCCAGCAGGCGCAGGGCGAGACGGAGAAAAACTACCAGAAACTCAATGCCTTTTTGGAGCATCAACTGCCCGGGCGGCTGCAGTCGGCGTTCGAATCGGTGGCGAAAGAGCAGGTTAACCAGATCCTGAGCCCGCTCCAAAGCGGCATCAACGAGGTGGTTTCCACCCTCAACGATTGCACCAAAGCCGCAGGCGATCTGGCCTGGATCCGGAGTATGATCGTGATAGGTGGGCTCACTGGTCTGTTCGCGGTCGCCCTGGGTACTACGTTGGTGCGCTGCACCATCTTGGACCCGAAATTTGACGAGGCGAGGCGCTGGGAAATCTACGGGCACAAGGTGGCGGAGAATATCGAGAAGTTCCCGCCCAAGGACCGGGAGAAACTCTACAACCTGGTCGGCGGGAGACCGTGAGGGTTTATGGGGCCGGTCGCCAGGCTTGGGGGATGAGGGCTCTGGTTTAAAATTAATACCCCGAAGAGTCGGCTCTTATGCTATAAATGCGGCGTAAATCCCGGGGGACATACGGGAAAAGGGTGAGGAACATGGCGTACAATCAGATGGAGTTTCTGCTTCCCAGAGAGCTGAGCCGCAAGGTGGCGGTCGCGGTGGAAGAGTTGTCTGCGGCCACCGGAGCGGAATCGCGTGGCGCTATTTTCACCCGGCCCGAAGTCGTCGACTTCATACTTGACCTGGTCGGTTATACTGCCGACAAACCCCTGCACCTTATGCGGCTTTTGGAGCCCTCCTTCGGAGGCGGGGACTTTTTGCTCCCGATTGTCGGCAGGCTGCTCGCGGCCTGGCGTGGAGCACAAGGTTCAGGCGATCCCCTGGAGGAACTGGGAGACGCGCTACGCGCGGTCGAGTTGCACCGCGAGACCTTCCAGTCGACTTTCCGCGCCCTGACCGGCCTGCTGGTACGGGAGGGGCTGGCCCCAGAGACGGCCGAGACGCTCGCTACCCGCTGGCTCAGCCTCGGGGACTTCCTCTTGGCCCCGCTGGAAGGCGAGTTCGATTTCGTGGTGGGGAACCCCCCCTATGTGCGACAGGAGCTGATCCCGGCGCCGCTTTTGGCGGAGTACCGCAGCCGCTTTGAGACCATGTACGACCGGGCCGACCTGTACATCCCGTTCATCGAGCGCTCGCTGACCTCGCTCTCCCAAGGGGGGAGCCTTGGCTTCATCTGCGCGGACCGCTGGATGAAGAACCGCTACGGCGGGCCGCTCAGAAAGCTGGTCTCCCGGGAGTTCCACCTGAAGGTATACGTCGACATGGTCGACACCCCGGCCTTTCATTCGGATGTCATCGCCTACCCGGCCATCACTGTCATCTGCCGAGAGCAGCCGGGAGTCACCCGGATAGCGCGCCGCCCGGAGATAAACGCGGCGGCCCTGGCGGAGCTGGCCGCCGCCCTGCGCGTGACGGCCCTGCCCGGGGTCGAGGGGGCGGTGCGCGAGATGTCGGGGGTTGCCTGCGGCGCTGAGCCGTGGCTATTGGAGTCGTCGGAGCAGATGGCCCTGATCCGGCGCCTGGAGCGGCATTTTCCGATGCTGGAGGATACCGGCTGCAAGGTGGGGATTGGCGTTGCGACCGGCGCGGACAAGGCGTTCATCGGGGACTTTGAGGCCCTGGACGTCGAGCCGGACCGCAAGGTGCGGCTGGCGACCACCCGGGATATCCAGTCGGGCGAGGTGGTATGGCGCGGGCTTGGCGTCATCAACCCCTGTGCGGAGGATGGCGGGCTGGTCGATCTGAAGGATTACCCGCGTTTGGCGAGCTACCTGGAGGCGAGAAGGGAGGTCATCGAGAAGCGGCACTGCGCGCAGAAAAGCCCGGCCGGCTGGTACCGCACCATCGACCGGATCACGCCGTCGCTCGCCTTGAGACCCAAGCTGCTGATCCCGGATATCAAGGGGGAGGCCCACATCGTCTTCGAGGGGGGCGAACTCTACCCGCACCATAACCTCTATTACGTCACCTCGGAGCAGTGGGACCTGCGGGCCCTGCAGTCCGTGCTCCTTTCGGCGGTCACCCGACTGTTCGTGGCGACCTATTCCACCAAGATGCGCGGCGGGTTCCTCCGTTTCCAGGCGCAGTACCTGCGCCGCATCCGGCTGCCGCTCTGGGACGGGGTACCTGCGGCACTGCGGGAGGAGCTGATCGACGCCGCCACCAGGCGGGACCTTAAGGCCTGCAACCGCGCGGCCTTCGCGCTGTACGGCCTCAACCCTGACGAGCAGGCCGCCCTGGGCGGCAACGGAGAGTAACGTGGCACTTGATCTGGTCGATTATGAGCGCAAGGCCCGGGAAGCCGTGATGGCATTCTGGGGCAACCGGGCAGCCGCCAGGAAAAAGCAGATCGAGGCCGGCAAGGCTGACCAGGGGGAGCGGGCCGGCGTCACCAGCGGCAAGAACATGGACGGGTTCATCGCCCTGGTGCTCGACATCGTGCACGCCAACGGGCTGGCTCATGCCGAGATCCACCAGAAGCGCGCCGTCCTTACCCTGCCGGGATACTTCCGGCCCACCAAGCTCTGGGACCTTTTGGTGATCCACAAGGGCGAGCTGATCGCCGCGCTGGAACTGAAAAGCCAGGTCGGCCCCTCGTTTGGCAACAACTTCAATAACCGCACCGAGGAGGCCATCGGGACGGCGCACGACCTCTGGACCGCCTACCGGGAGGATGCCTTCGGCAAGCAGCCGCGTCCCTTCGTCGGCTGGCTGATGCTGGTGGAGGACGCCCCGAGATCGACCTCGCCGGTAAGAGACGCGTCGCCCCACTTCCCCGTGTTCGAGGAATTCAAGGGGGCTTCCTATCTTAAACGCTATGATATCCTGTGCCAGAGGCTGGTGAAGGAGCAGCTTTACACCAACGCTGCCCTCATAACCTCGAAGCGGAGCGCGGTGTCGACCGGAGAGTACGCGGAAATGTCCGCGATGACCGGGCTAAAGGCCTTCGTTTCGGCTTTCGCCGGCCATGTCGCCGCCGAGGCGGCGCGGCTGGAGTAACGCACAGCGAGCCGGGCGTCCAGGTTCCTCGCCGCTTGACGGCAGGACGGTTTTGTATTCCTGATCTCCTCGTTTCAACCCTCAGGGCCTGGAAGCGCCCTTCCGTTCTCCGCTTCCCTCCTTTGCTGCTTGACAATCTGACGCCCTTTAGTTAAAAGATACTCTAGAGTATGATACTTTAGAGTATCTTTTTTAAGGGGCCTATGGAATTCATCAACCGTGAGTATGAACTCGATTATCTGCACAGGTGTTACCGGGAGGAGAAATCCCAGTTCATCGTCCTTTACGGCAAGAGGCGGGTCGGCAAGACCTCGTTGATGAAGGAGTTCGCCAAGGGGGTGCCGCACATCTACTTCCTGGCGGACAAGGCCACCGAGAAGGACCAGCTGCTCGCCCTATCGGAGCGGGTGGGGCTCCTCTACGGGGACGAGTTCCTGCTCTCCAGGGGGTTCGGCACCTGGTACGAGTTCTTCCGCTACCTGAAGGGAAAGGGGAGGGTGGTCGTGATCCTCGACGAGTTCCCCTTCCTCATCGAGTCGAACCGGGCGGTCCCCTCCATCTTCCAGAAGGGCTGGGACGAGGAGCTGAAGGACTCGGGCGTCTTCCTGGTGCTGCTCGGCTCCAGCATTGGTATGATGGAGTCCGAGGTGCTCGATTACAAGTCCCCGCTCTTTGGCCGCCGGACCGGGCAGATGCTGGTGACTCCGCTCGACTACTGGCACGCCAGGAAGTTCTTCCCGGGGGTGCCGGCGGACCAGTTCATGTACACCTACGCCATGCTGGGGGGGACCCCCGCTTATCTCCTCCAGTTCGACCCTAAGGAGGGGCTCTGGGAAAACCTCGTGAACCGGATGCTGGTGCCGGAGGCGTACCTCTTCAGCGAGCCGGAGTTCATCCTCAGGGAGGAGCTCCGGGAGCCGCGCAACTACTTCGCCATCCTGCGCGCCATCTCCATGGGGAAGACCCGCTCCGGCGAGATCATCAACGAGACCGGCTTCGAGAAGAACGTGGTCAGCAAGTACCTCTCGGTGCTGGTCGAGCTCAAGATCATCCGCCGGGAGGTGCCGGTCACCGAAAAATCCTTCGAGAAGAGCAAGAAGGGGATCTACGTCATGGACGACAACTTCTTCCGCTTCTGGTTCAGCTTCGTGTTCCCCAATAAGAGCTTCATCGAGGAGCGCGAACTCGACTACCTGGTGGAGAAGAAGATCAAGCCGAGGCTCGACATCTTCACCTCGCTCACCTTCGAGGACGTTTGCCGCTCCTTCGTCAAGAAGGGGTTCCTGGAGGGGCGCCGCTTCCAGCAGGTGGGGCGCTGGTGGACCAAGGACGCCGAGATCGACCTGGTGGGGCTCAACGAGGAGGAGAACGAGATCCTACTCGGCGAGGTGAAGTGGAGCGTCAACCAGGTCGGGACCGATATTCTGGCCGATCTGAAGAGGAAGGCCCCGCAGGTTGTGTGGGGGAGGGAGGGGCGCCGCGAGAGCTTCGCGCTCTTCAGCCGCTCCGGGTTCACCGAGGAGCTGGTGCGGGTCGCGGCTGAGGAGGGGGTATGCCTGCGCTCGCTTGAGGAGATCGCGGCCTGAGGTTCAAGGGGGGAGGTCTCCCCCTCGCTACGACCGCCAGGGCTTGGAAGCGCCCTGGCGTTCTCCGCTACCCTCTCCAGCGGGGGGGCGCCCCCGCAACGCCACCTGGAAAGGCATGACAGTTTGGGCCAAAGCAGCCGGCTGGAAAACGCCGGCAGCTTTACCGGCCAAAAGCCCGTTCGCGGGCTGCCGGCTCCGCTGGCATCCCCCGAACCGGCTTCCTCTCTTACAACGGGGGAACACCCCCGCACCCCCCGTATCTGATTCTGTCATAGAATTCCCCAGCCCCCCCCGCGTCGTCTGCATATCCTCCAGTATGTTCAACTGTTGACCGGTCGCGGGAATCTGCTATCCCGCTAAAATAATGGGGCAAATCGCATTTTAAGGTCGGCGGCTGTGCAATCCCCGGCTGGTGGTGCCGCCACGCGACAAGTGGAGTCACCTGGATAAACATCGTGGTTACCAGTAGTTGCATTTTGTTTGTTATTGTTAATCTTGGTATCCAAGTTGCGTACTCCAGCTAAAGCCGGATCGCAGGCCGGCATAATCTGATCACAGCAGGGAGGCTCACATGGACATCGATAGGCTTATCAGGCGCAAGCAACTACTGGGACTTATCGGACTCAGTTGTACCACGCAGTGGAGGATGGAAAGGGCCGGCCAGTTCCCGGCACGTGTGAAACTTGGGACAGGTTCGGTGGGGTGGCACCTCGCAGAGGTCGAGGAGTGGGTCAGAGGCCGTGAAAGGATCGTGAAGTGAACTCACAAGCGGCCATAGGTTCATTTAGGCGGAGGTTGCCGTAGCGGTTGCCGTAATAATTTAAGAAAGGCTATTGTTTACGGCAGGTTAAGCGGTACGAGGCCACAGGAGAGACCACGCGAGGCAAATTGCTCTCGATCTGCCCTGCAGGGCCAACAGCGAGAAATCCAGTGAATGGGGATAGGGCACCTTTGCCGCCTCCGCTTCCAAGTTACTTTAGAAAGGTGGCTATCGGGGGGCTGGGGAACACTTAGCGACGCGGAGTTATGGCACGAGCGGGAAAAAATTTATTACGGCACGTATTATGGCATGAACAAAAAAGGACTTAGGCGCCTCGCCTAAGTCCTTGATTTTATGGAGCCATCTATCGGAGTCGAACCGACGACCTATTGATTACGAATCATCAAATATGTTGGTTTCATGCTGTTCCTGTCGATAGCATGTGGTTGCAACGGTTGCTCTGAAAAAGTTGACAACATATCGAATTTACGTTATTTATGTATTCACGGTGTTTCAGGTGGGTTGAAGGAAAATTCAAATGGTTCCATTGAAACCCATGGCAAAAAGTTCACTCGAAAGTTCACTCGAAAGGGGGGTGCTGTATGGCGGGCACGTTTACTGACCGGCAGATTAGGAACCTGAAGCCAGAGAGTAAAACCAAGGATACTCGCATTGGGCAAGGTTTCGGCATTAGGGTGAAACCCGATGGCACTAAGATATTCTTTTACGGCTACAACTCGCCGATATCTGGTACACGGCGTTTCCTTACTCTCGGGGAATATCCTGGCCTATCGCTTGAGAACGCACGCATCAAGTATAGCGAAGCATTTAAAATGGTGAAGGGTGGCCGCGACCCGTTAGAGATCAAACAGCTTGAGGCTGAAGAGCGTCTAAAGGCTCCTACCGTGGCTGACTTTGCGGATGAATACATGGAGCGTCATGGGGATAAGAAAAAGTCGGGAATGCAAGACAGGCGTACGCTTGATGTCGAAATTATCCCGAAATGGGGTAATAGAAAGGTGAAAGACATTAAACGCAGGGAAGTTGGCGACCTCCTGGAGAAAATTGCTAAGCGCCCTGCGCCCATCATGGCAAATAGGACAAGGGCTCTTTTGTCCAAGTTTTTTAATTTTGCAATAGAAAGGGAGGTTATACAAGTCAACCCCTGCGCAGGAACAAAGCCCCTTGTAAAAGAAACTCCACGGAAGCGCCATCTTTCTGAAGACGAAATTAGGGAAGTCTGGAAGGCGCTGTCAACGCCTGGTACCCTGCATGTCTCCGATGAAATATCAAGATGTCTAAAACTCATTCTGCTGACGGGGCAACGCCCTGGAGAAGTGGTGGGGATGGAATCAAAGGATATTGAAGGGAACTGGTGGACAATTCCAGATACCAAGAATGGTATGCCGCATAGCGTATTTCTGACGCCAACAGCGAAGGACCTTATTGGCAACAAAGCAGGGTATATTTTTGAGTCTCCACGTAAAAGCAAAAATACGGGAGCACCCCAATCAATGCATGTAAACGCACTCGCCCACGCGGTCAGGGATAGCATTGAGGAACCGAATGAAGGTGCTAAGCTGGAGCAGAATACTAATGTAGGCGACAAGCCAAAAACGACTAGGCGCAAGCTGATTATGCCTGCGTGGACGCCTCACGACTTACGACGTACAGCGGCAACAAAGCTTTCTGAGCTTGGCATTATGGACGAGGTCATAGATGTGATACAGAATCACAAAAAAGTAGGGGTGGTTAGAATTTACAACCAGAACCCCTATGAGAGAGAAAAACAACAAGCTCTGGAAGCATGGGACCGAAAGTTGGTGAGCATCATAAACGGGACCAAATGTAATGTCACTCCAATGATACGCAAGGCGAATAATTAGCATGCAATTAATACAAAGTCGTCGGGGATTGATTTCCCTATCTGCCCTACTGATACAGTAGGGTAGATAGGGAGGCTGGCACCAAAGTAATACGAGCTGAAAAAGCCTTCGCCAGGTTAGAAACCAGTTGACAGGAACTCCCCGAGTGAAATACATTAATAGTAGATGAGGCCCCGGTGCAATCAGCTGCACTTAACTGCTCCGGCCCGAGGACTTGCCCATCTCAAATGCTAGTGAATTTTAACGTGATAGCAAAAAGCATGGTCTTTTCAGCAGTTTAAGTCTTACTTTGCCGCTGATTGACTTCCCACCTGTTTTTGCTCATCCCACTCTTTAGCTTTAATTTCAACGTGATAGCAACCGGGATGATATTCAAGCAACCATAGTTTTTTGGTTGCCGCGTTTATCGTGCCGAAATCTGCTCGTCTCACTCCTTAATTCAAAAAATTCAACGCGATGCCAGAATCGGATGCTGTTACCGCAACCGGAGTCTCTACTGTTGTTGGCAGTTTCTCCTGACTGATTTGGTAATCTCACTATTAACTGTGGTTTTAACGGGGCGGTCCTGTCCGAAACACTTGCGCACTGGATCTGTATCCAATCGCCCATAGTGATTCTGACGGATTTGACTCGTCTCACTCTTGAAAAAACACCGGACGTAATTTGTTCCATTCTAAAAAATTGTGTCGTTTATCCACGAGCGCCGCAGACAGTGAGAGAACTAATGCATCGGATGAAACCTTTGCGAATTCCAGGGGGAAATGTGAACAAAAAAATTGATTTAATAAATACACAAAATGATCCTCAGCCGAACAAGTATTCTTCAACCATGGATTATTGGAGCAGGTTCAACCAAAATAGGCGCCAGATTCTCAGACCACGCGACCTACCTTACGCAACCGGGCTAAGTCGTACTACCTGCTGGAGGCTATCGAAAGACCCGACATCAGGGTTTCCAAAAAAATTAAAACTTTCTACCGGAGCCGTCGGTTATTTTCTAGAAGATATCGAAGCGTGGCTGAGAACTAGGGAGGTAATTTAGCCCATGAAAACACCTATCCCTATTCTCAAGTCCAGCTCGACTCTTCCCAAAAAAAGAGTATCTCCCATTCCAATTTTACACAGTACTCAGCAAGGAACGTCCAAGAAAAGCTTTATTGACAGAATGTTGCCGAGATCTGGTTTTTTCTGTGTTGTGGAGCGTCCTGTGGGCACCGGCAAAATTGGCATCTGTCACACCTGGTTTGACAACAAGAGTAAAGCTATTCAGTATGTCAAAAAATGCAGGGAAAAAACCAATCAAGTGTTTGTTGCTCAAGCATCGTTCCAGCTGAAGGGGACGAGAGACAAAGGTCGTACGCAGCAGAATGCCGCCTTCCTTAAGAGTTTCTTCATGGATATCGACAATGGCATTGGCAAACCTTACGCGACTCAAGATAAAAGTAAAGAGGCGTTGTATTCCTTCTGCGAAAAAACAGGACTACCTGTTCCGGCCATTGTAAATTCCGGGAACGGTCTTTACGCCTATTGGCTGCTTACTCGCGAGATAAAAGCAGACATCTGGAAAACTGAAGCACTGAAATTGAAAAAATTGATCATGGTGCGCATTCCGACGATGTCGGCCGCCTATTCCGACGCAAGTCGGCCGGTTGTTCCGGTTGATGTCGGCCGGGTATTCCGGCTGAAGTCGGCCACCCCCTGAGGGGTGCGCCGCTGGGTTTCGGTTA
>TBL_comb47_HYPODRAFT_10004908_pt1 | contig 15209 bp, 14 predicted proteins | sample TroBogypolimnion_40_FD_10682 | JGI IMG/M metagenome (IMG submission 10682)
TAACGCAAGTGCTCAAGGCCTTGCCTTATGTTGATACGGTAGAAAAGCTTGAAGCCTTGTTGCCGTGGAATTTTAAAAATAGCCATTTTGATGAGTAGGGGAAGTACGCGGTTTATTGAGCGCTTACCTTTAAATTGAACCTGATTTTTTTGTAGCCATACCCATAGCATGACGTGTAAGTGTTGATTTTGCTGTAGGGATATAATCCAGCAATGTTAAGCCAATATTTCTGGCGGTTACTAGCGCTAACCATTCATTAGAAAACATATTAACCACAGTGTTGGTAAATCCTATAGTTCGATCATGATCTTTCTTTCGTGTATTCGCATAAGTATTTAGAAATTTGGCATCACCAATATCGTTATTGGTTTCATGTTGTTTAATAAGTTGTTCTGCAAGTTGTAAAACATCGCGAAAACCCAAATTAAAACCTTGTCCTGCTACGGGGTGTAATTGATGTGCGGCATTACCAATAATGACTGTTCTGCCAATCACCATTTTTTCTGCGCGTATTAGTGATAAAGGAAATGCCCTTCTAGGTGCAGTTAAACTAAGCTCACCTAACTTATATCCAAAACATTGTTGTAATTCGCTAATGAAATCTGCGTCACTACCTAACATAAGTGCTTGAGCATCTTCATCTTTACGTGTCCAAACTACCGAGCATGAATGACTCCCTATAGGTAATAGCGCAAGTGGCCCTGAGGCTGTAAAGCGTTCATAGGCAGTGTTATTATTTGCTAGGCTTGATTTAATAGTTGTAACTAAAGCGGTTTGGCCATATTCAGTAATATTCTGAGTGATGCCCATCAATTGCCTAACTGATGATAATCCACCATCTGCCCCAACTAATAGTTTTGCAGTTATGTTTAATGATTCATTACCTTGTTTTAGATTAATGAATACTTGATTATCACCAGTCATCAAGCCTACCACTCGGGCAGGTGCGATAACTTCAATAGTTGATTCAGTGACTAGATTAGCAATATGAGTTTCAATGTCGCGAGCTTTTATTACATAGCCTAAGGCTTCTACTTGTTCTTTTTGGGCCGAAAGACGCGTTTTACCAAAATGGCCTTGATCTGATATGTGAATATGTTTTATTGCAGTTGCAGTCTTGCTAATTCCTTGCCAGAGTCCTAATGAATCTAGTGTTTCCACTGTTCCTGCTGCTAAAGCTAATGCTCTGTCACCAGTCGGTGACGCAACTAATTGTTCACGTGTAGCTGCTTCGACAATTGCAATGCTTAGTCCTGTATTTTTTAGCATCAGTGCTAAGCAGTTACCTGCTAAGCCACTACCCACTATTACTATGTCATATTCTTGCTGCATTTGTGCCCTGCATAAGTGCTTCTATTTCAGATATGGTTTTAGGTACGCTAGCAGTCAAAATTTCATGTCCATCGGCAGTGACCAGTACGTCATCTTCAATTCGTATGCCGATACCACGCCATTTTTTTTCAACTTCTTTACAATCTGCGGGAATATACAGGCCTGGCTCTACTGTAAGTACCATGCCTTTTTCTAAAAGTCGCCATTCCAGATTAATTTTGTAAGCACCGACATCATGTACATCCATACCTAGCCAATGACCAATGCGGTGCATATAAAATTGTTTGTATTTTTCGTCTTTAATGAGCTTTTTTAATTTGCCTTTGAGTAAACCTAAAGTGACCAAGCCCGCTGTAATGATTTCAACAGAGGCTTCGTGAGCTTTATTCCAAGGAATACCTGGTTTGATTTCTGCCAATGCCGCTGTTTGAGCATCTAAAACTAATTGATAGAGTTGTTTTTGTGGTTCACTAAACTTACCTGAAATGGGGAAGGTACGAGTAATATCAGCGGCGTAGTGATCACATTCTGCACCCGCATCAATCAGGAGTAAATCACCGTCTTTTAATAAGCCAGTATTTTCGGTGTAATGCAAAGTACAGGCATTGTTACCGCTGGCAACTATTGAGGGATAAGCAACAGAGCGTAAACCGTTGTCCATAAAGTGATGAACAATATCGGCTTCTATTTGATATTCATAGCGCCCCGCTTTGCATGATTGCATAGCTTTTGTATGTGCCATTGCAGAAACTTCGACAGCGTGGCGCATAAGTTTAATTTCATTAGGGCTTTTAAATAAACGCATTTCATGTAGGTGGTGCTCTAGGGAAATTAATTCTCTAGGTGCTTCTACACCTGTTCTGGACTGGCTGCGGATAATGTTTAACCAGTTTTGCAATCGTTGATCCAACTCAGTATCCCGTCCCATGGGATAAAATACTTTAGTTTTGTTTTCTAATAGTTTGGGTAATAGCTCATTGACTTCATCTATTGAGTGAGCTGTATCAGCAGCATATTGATTAATGGCTCCATCAAGACCAGCATGCGCACCTTCCCATAAGGCTTTTTTCTTATCAAATTTGCGGCAAAATAATAAATATTCGCCTTCAGATCTGCCAGGAATAAATACAGCTAAAGCGTCAGGTTCATTAAATCCAGTCAGATAATAAAAGTCACTGTTTTGCCTAAAGGGATAGTCAACATCGCTATTTCGCGCACACATACACGCACTGGCGATCAGGGCAATATTACCTTGGCCGATATGATTTATTAATTGTTTTCTGCGTTTTTTAAATTCAGTTTGCTTCATGTTCTTCTCGCCATAAATCGTTAGTAGAGTCGTTATTGTCTGCTAACTCTTCGCGCAATAATAATATAGCTGACTTCAAAAACTCAGTAATTTCAACAAAATCTTGCTCATCTTCTTCGCCATCTACGTCAGTATCAAGCTTTGTAAACTCTGTAATGTCTTTAAGAATTTCTTGGGTAGCTTTTGACCAGTTAGTTACAGTTGCTGCTGAACCTACTCCAAATAAGTAGCCACGACACCAGTTTGTTAAAGCTTCAACCCTCTCAGATAAAGCAACTTCATCATCAGGTAGAAAGAAGTCAAAATCCAAGTCATCACTAGCGAGTAAATGCCTTGTTTCTTCAAACAATCGTATCAAGATATCAATGTCGTTGCTTGATACCTGATTGGCATTTTGCAGTAATTCTGCTAACCAATAAGTACTTTCTGTTTGATCATTAACACAAAGCATACCAGTTGCTAAGCCGTGAGCTTCTGCAGCAGAAAGATCTGGGTCACATTGTAAAAAAATTGCGTTACAGGCGTTATAAGCCATAATAATTACACTAGCTAAAAGGAAAATATTGCTTATGCTACCATTGAAAATAACCTAGGTTAATATTTGTTCGTTTATAATTAACAAAGTGACAGTTAATAGTTAATGAATCTACTAGCTGTTTCTGAATATAATCCGTAATTACAACTGATTACTTGAATTAAGACAGATGCCACTATGACAGAAATATATCTCACACCAGAATATATAAATTTAGAAGATCGATTAGATCAACTTATCGATAAATATATAGACCTAAAGCGTGATAACGCTAGATTAAAAATTAAGTACGATACCTTGGCTCAAGAGAAAGAAGTCTTATTGGAGAAAACATCTTTAGTTCAAGCAAAATTAGATTCTATGATTAATCGCTTACAAGCATTGGAGAATGGTTTATGAGCAATAATCCCCAACATGTTTCATTAATGATTATGGGTAAAGAATATAGAATTGCCTGTAATGAAGAAGAGCAAGATAATCTTATTGTTTCAGCCCAGCAACTTGATGTTCAAATGCGCAAGATGAGGGACTCAGGAAAAATTAACGGCCCCGATAGAATTGCAGTGATGGCTGCTCTTAATGTGGGTCATGAGCTACAGTTAATGAAAAACAAAAATATTGCGTTAAATCAAAGATTGAACGAATGCCTAAGCAGATTAACTTCTAAAATAGATGATGCTTTGGATAAGAATTAATTGGCTAAATTATTAGTTAATGCCTCGAATTCGAAGCAACTAGCGCTAATCCAAGCAATACTAGATTTGAGTCAATGATCACATTAAACGACAGAAGCTTGGCAATCATATCGGCGTCACCGCCTGTTAAAATAACGGTTAGTGATGAATCTTGGGTACTTAGAGCGCTTTTAATCAAGCCGGTGGCAGCGTTTAGTGTCCCACTATAAATCGCAGCTTCAGTGAAGTTTGCCGGTCCAGTGCTAAATTTGTCTTCATTAAACATTAGTAAATCAGTAGCAATTGCTAAGGATTTTTTCATTAATGTTAATCCTGGGCTAATCATTCCTCCTTGATGATTACCGTCGGCATCAATAAAGTCGATGGTAATTGCGGTTCCGCAATCAATAATACAAGACGCTTTTGGGTAGTAATTACGCACAGCGATGAGAGCTAACCATCGATCTACACCTAATTTTTCGGGCTCTATATACCCATTATGAACGCCAAATGCATTAGCTTCAGATTTCACTTGAATGGTCATTATAGATGGCCAAAGTTTATTAGCGACTGTTGTAACTAGCTCCACTAAAGATTTGCCACTAACACAACCTAAGGCTAGTTTCCGAGGTGTGGGTAAATGTTTCCATAGTTCAATGAGTTTAGCCGTATTAAGTGCTTCATTATTTATAGCATGACTTTGCTGAAGATTAGCATTATGGAATGTAGCCCATTTAAGTCTACTATTCCCAATATCAATGACTAAAATCATATACCGATGCCACTAAAACTGATTTCGCCAGATGCGAAAGCTTGGATAGTGCCTTCGGCTCTTTTAATTAATAACAGGCCGTTATCATCAATGCCCTCAACAATGCCGTCAATTTGTTGCTGGCCAATAAATAAGGTTGCTGCTTGTCCTTGTAAGCAATCATAACTGCGCCACTCATCGAGATAGGCTTGAATGCCGATTATTTCAAAGCCGTTAACTATATCAAGGATATGACTTAAGAGCGTAGCTGCGAGTTGATTTCGAGAGATGGATGCTGTTCCCGCGACGTTAGTAAGGTCAGTCCAAGCTTGATTAATGGTTAAGGTCTCAGAAGCGGCTAAAAATAGATTGAGACCTACACCTATGACGGCAGAGCAAGGGCCATCTGACTCACCAGATACTTCGATGAGTATGCCGCCTAGTTTTTTACCTTGACTGTAAATGTCGTTAGGCCATTTTAAGCCCACATCATGGATATGGTGTTGCTTTAAAGCTTGGATAACAGCAACGCCCACAGCTAAACTTAATCCAGCGGTAGCTGGGATGCCGCCTTGTTGAAAGCGCCAGAGTATTGACATATATAGGTTACTACCAAAAGGCGAAACCCAAGTTCGGCCACGTCTCCCTTTTCCTGCCGATTGATGTTCTGCAAAGCAGACAAAACCTGAGGTTGCCTGTTTTTGAGCATAATCGACTAAATAACTGTTAGTTGAATTAAGGCTGTCGTGAATCTCAAGCAGAGATATTAAGCGTTGATGATCTTGGCTAAGCGCTTGTGTTATGGTTTTTAAATCTAATAACTCCAAGGCATATTCAAGCCGATAGCCTTTACCACTTATAGCGGAGTGTTGTAAGCCAAGTTCGGATAAGCCCTTAAATTGCTTGCAAATAGCCGAACGACTAACGCCTAGTGCTTCTGCTAACTCGGTGCCTGAATGAAATTGTCCGTCACTCAGTAATATTAATATTTTTTTTTGTTTATCTGAAAGATGCACGGCTAGAACTCGATTGCAAAAAATAAAAAAGACAGAATGGCTGTCTTGTTGTCGTGATTATAACCTGATTCAATCTTAAAAGAGGTCTTCTACTGATAGTGATGATCGTATCATGAGCAAATTTTCTTGAACTCTATCAATGAATATGTTTATGTATAACCCTATTCCCTGTGTCATTTATGCCTACCATCCTATTCGCAGTCATGCGAATTAGCTTTTTCTTCTGTGTTCTTGTGAGTATCAATCAATTTGAGGAGTTGTTATGTCTGATCAAACAAACTATATACGCTGGTTTAATGAATTAACGATAGATGACGTGCCTCTAGTGGGAGGTAAAAATGCCTCGTTGGGTGAAATGTACCAAGCTTTAACGCTTCAAGGCATAAAGATACCCAATGGTTTCGCTGTGACGGCTGAAGGCTACCGTTATCTACTGGCAGAGTCCCAAGCTTGGCAGCCTTTACATGATATTTTAGATGAACTTCAAGCTGATAACATGGCAGATTTGGCAAGCCGTGCTCGACTAGCCCGAGAGCTAATTTATAAGGCCAAGTTTCCTGCTGATCTTGAAGCACAAATTCTGAACGCTTATACGCAGTTACAACAACAATATGGGGATGACATGAGCGTTGCCGTGCGCAGTTCGGCAACGGCAGAAGATTTACCAACGGCCAGTTTTGCAGGGCAACAAGATACCTACTTAAACATACGCGGTGAAATAGCTTTATTAGAAGCTTGTAAACGATGCTTTGCCAGTTTATTCACTGATCGAGCCATTCATTACCGTATCGATCAAGGCTTTGATCATTTCAAACTGGCTTTATCAATAGGTATTATGAAAATGGTACGCTCAGATCTTGATGCTAGTGGTGTGATGTTTTCCTTAGATACCGAGTCAGGATTCAGCGATGTGGTTTTTATTACAGGAGCTTATGGCTTAGGTGAGAATGTTGTGCAAGGTGCGGTTGATCCTGATGAGTTTTATGTGCATAAACCCACTTTTGAACTAGGTCATCGTGCGGTATTAAAGCGCAGTTTAGGCGCCAAAAAAATAAAAATGATATACAACGATGGACGTACCCGTGAATCGACTCACAATGTCGTCACATCCGAACAAGAACGTAATCGTTTTTGCCTTAACGACCAAGATGTTTTAACACTAGCCGACTATGCCATCAAGATAGAAAAACATTACAGCGCCAAAGCCGGGCAAGCAAAGCCGATGGATATGGAATGGGCCAAAGATGGCATTGATGGCACGCTGTATATTGTTCAAGCACGACCAGAAACAGTGGTCTCCCAATTAAGCGGAATGATACTTGAGCAATATACACTTAAAAGCAAAGCCATTGCCATTGTTACAGGTCATTCCGTAGGCAGTAAAATTGCTACTGGTAATGCGCGTATTATTGAGAATGTCAGTCAACTAGGCAGTTTTAAAGCCGGTGATGTGCTGGTCGCCGATATCACAACCCCCGATTGGGAGCCGATCATGAAAATCGCATCGGCTATTGTCACTAATCGGGGCGGTCGTACTTGTCATGCCGCTATTATTTCTCGTGAACTGGGTGTCCCTGCCGTTATTGGTTGTGATAATGCTACGACAACGATTAAAAATAATACCCCTGTCACTGTCTCTTGTGCTGAAGGTGATAATGGCAAAGTCTATGAGGGTATTTTAAATTTCGAAATACAGAGCACTGACCTCTCAGGACTCAAGCGTCCGAAAACCAAAATCATGCTTAATCTGGGTAACCCTGAGCTGGCTTTTAAAACCAGTTTTCTGCCTAATGATGGTGTAGGTTTGGCACGTATGGAATTTATTATTACCGAGTATATCAAGGCGCACCCTATGGCTTTGATACATCCAGAGCGTGTACAAGATGCCAACGAACGCGCTCAACTTAATGACTTAACACGTAATTATGCAAAGCCTGAAGATTTCTTTATTGAGCGTTTGTCTGAAGGTGTAGGCACGATAGCTGCTGCCTTTTATCCTAAGCCTGTGGTCGTGCGTATGTCAGACTTTAAAACCAATGAATATGCCACCTTATTGGGTGGTCGTGACTTTGAATTTGATGAAGCTAACCCAATGATCGGTTTTCGTGGTGCCTCGCGTTATACGCATCCTGCTTATGCAGAAGGTTTTGCATTAGAATGCGCTGCTATGAAACGGGTGCGCGATGTCATGGGATTGACTAATGTTATTTTGATGATTCCCTTTTGTCGACGTGTACAAGAAGCGCAAAAAGTATTAGCTTACATGGCAGAATTGGGTTTAACACGTGGTGAAAATGGCTTAGAAATTTATGTGATGTGCGAGATACCCAATAACGTTATTTCGATTGATGCTTTCTCTCAGTATTTTGACGGCTATTCTATAGGTTCCAATGATCTAACCCAGTTAACTTTGGGTGTGGATAGGGACTCTGCAATTATTGCCGAAGATTTTGATGAGCGTGATCCTGGCGTTAAAGAAATGATACGCTTGGCTGTAGAGGGCTCAAAACGGAATGGCAAACATTGTGGCTTGTGTGGACAAGCACCCTCTGATTATCCAGAAATGGCTGATTTTTTAGTAGAAATAGGCATAGATTCGATGAGTCTGAATCCTGACACGGTTTTGCAAACCACTCAACAGGTGTTATTGACGGAACAACGCTTAGGGCGTTAATAAATCTACAGTTTTTATAGGATGTGCTGAACGATAGAGACTGTGAAAGTATTCTTTTTCCCCCCTCTTTAGCAACATAGGTATCTACACAAATAATTGTTAGCATTCCCACGCAAGAACGATAACATTGTTGTGAAGATCGTAGGGGCGTATTGCATACGCCCTTATAAAATAAGCCCTATAACATTGGATTTTAAATAAATGGGTGTATGCAATACGCCCCTACGGTGTTTTTTTATCGTTTCCACGCCGATAAGAAACTTGTGTAGATACCTATGATTTTACAAAGGGGGAAGCTAAAACCATAATACTTTCACAGTCTCGATAGTGAAGCGCATCGTTCTATAGTGGTGATGCGCTTCACTATCGTTCAGCTCATCCTATGGGGGTTTTTATTTTTTGCTCGTTACCTTACAACAACTGTTTAATAGCAGGGTAATCATTAAGCAATTGTTGCCTAAAAGTTTCAATAGCAGTTTCGTCATGGCGTTCTGCTCTTGGTATTGGCACATTGATTTCACTGATGACTGACATGGGTGAGGACGATAAAAAGATCAATCTATCAGCCAAGGCAATAGCTTCACGTAAATCATGAGTAACAAATAATACCGTGTGAGGGCGTTGTTGCCATAAGCTTAACAATAAGTCTCTAATTTGACGTGCGGTAGGGGCATCAAGTGATACAAAAGGCTCATCCATTAATAACAGATCTGGATCAACAGCAAAAGCTCGTGTGATTGCAACCCTACGACTCATGCCTAAAGACAACCTTTCTGGATAAACATGTTGTGATGGCGTTAATTGCATCACTTCAAGCAAATTATCAATGATATTAGCCGATAAGGACTCCTCAACAACTAACTCTATATTTTCGCGCACTGTGCGCCACGGCAATAAGCGTGGATTCTGAAAGATATAACCGATTTTAGGTCGTGAGGATTTTTGGCTTAGGCCTATGCTGCCTTGGTAATCATTATCTAAATCGGCAATGATATTTAATAAGGTGGTTTTGCCACAGCCCGAAGGCCCCACTAAACAAATAAATTCGCCCGATTTAAGCGTTAAGTTAAGATTGGCAATGGCAGTAAGTGATTCTGCTTGTTCTATGGCCGGATAGGTTTTGTTGATGATATTGATTTGAATATCGCTCATCGTCTCCACCGCAGCGCTTTTCTATCTAAGGGTTTTAAAATGATGAGTTCTATGAGTTGAATAACGCCAACAAAGGCGATGGTATAAGCCAAAATGCTAGCGACATCAAACATCTGAAAAAACAAATGCAATTGATAGCCCATGCCATTGCTACGGCCTAATAATTCTACGACTAGAATGATTTTCCAAATAAGAGCTAAACCAGAACGTGTGGCCGCCATGACAAACGGATGCAGCTGTGGCCAGATAACATGAATCAAGGCTTTACGCCGACTAAAACCAAAGCAACGTGCCATATCTAATAAATCTTGATCTAACGAGCGCGCACCTTCGCGGATGGTAACAATAACACTGGGTAACTTATTAATCACTACCGCTAGGATCGCCGCCGATTCAATTAAACCAAACCAGACATAACACAAAATAATAGTGACCAGCGCTGGCACATTCAAAAATATCACCAACCAGTTATCAAAGAAAGCATCCAGCTTTTTATGACGACCTAGCACGATACCGATAGCGCTGCCTAATAACATAGCGATAGAAAAACTAACCAGTAAACGCAGTAAGGTCATGCCTAGGTGAAAAGGCAGTTGTCCTGAAACACAGGCTTGCCAAAATACCTGAGCCACAACGGCAGGTGTTGGCAAGCTATGATTATCTAAATAAAGCCCAGAGCCTTGCCAAAGTGCTAAAAAAGCCAATAAAGATAATAGCGGTAAGAGCTGCTGAGTGAATTTCAAAATATAGTTGTATTAGGGTTGAGACCAGAATGTACCTGCTTGCAGTGTTTCAGAGGTTCCCGTTAAGCGATTATTAGTCAAGGTGCGTAGCAACGTGTAAATACGAGCTGCAGCTTGCTGCTCTTTGTCGCCCCATTGCTCAATTTCGCCTTCACAATAACGTTGACGCAATATTGTTTGGGTAGCTAAATCTTCGGTCTTAGTTAAGGGTAATATTTTTTGCCAATCGCTATCAGAAGTACATAAGTTGTTTTTGGCACGTTTTGCCGCATTCAAAAAATTGTTAAGTGCTGCTTGATGTGCTTTGCCCCAGCTTTCTTTAAAGACATAGCCGATGCTAGGTACATTTTCATTAATACCCAAGCCTTTTAAAATACCTCTGCCATCAATAATTTGTCGATAACCTTGTGCTTCTAATCGGGCGGCAAAATGCCAGAAAGTCAGCACAGCGTCTACACGTTCTTGTTTAATTTGTTCATTGATTAAAGGTGGTGCGCCAAAGGTTTTTTCTACCGAGGTATTCAAGTCTAATGATTCTTTTTGTGCTAAAGCCTGCAATAATATCCAGTTTTTATCGATTTCACCGCCCGCTATACCCAAACGCTTACCTTTTAGATCATTAATGCTATGAATAGGACTTTTTTCTGCAACGATTAAAGCGCCAGAGGTGTTTGAATAAGGATAGAAAGTAAAGTCAGCACCCGTGGCGCGTAAACTAGACACCCATATCCAATCAGAAACGATCATATCGACTGCTCCAGATTGCAGAGCAATTTTACCCGCTTCGGCATTAGCGACTGGGAGTAGTTCCAATTGGAAATCAGACGCTTTTAGTTGTGGATCATTTTGTATAGCTGCCAACTCCCATTCCAAAGTGCCTGCAGCTTGAACGCCTATGCGTAATAAAGCTTTTTCTACAGCAAAACTGTTGCTTGAAACGAATAGACAAAGACTCATAAGAAAAGCATTTAACTTCATGCAGGCACACTCAAATAGAAAGGTAGTAAAGCTGACTATTCTATATGTACTAAGCGATTCGTGCGAGTCTGTTTACTGACATGTCTTTAAGTTTAAGGATAGGCAGGAAATGTTAAAAGACATTTAAGCTGCGACTTACTACAATACCGACCACTTAGGGCGTTTCTGGTAATAGAGGAAACGCCGACTAGATCAGTTAATAATCTTATAAACCTAGCGAGAGCTCACCATCATGGAATCTTTTAAAAATATACGCGCACTCATCATTGATATGGATGGAGTGCTATGGCATGGTACACAAGCGATGCCAGGTTTGGTTGAGTTTTTTCAAACCCTTAATGACTTAGATATTCGTTATATTCTAGCGACCAATAACGCGAGTTTAACGCCAGAACAATATGTGACTAAATTAGCAAAAATGGGTGTTACCGTGACCCAAAAACAAATATTAACCTCAGGCATGGCGACTGCACTTTATTTGAGTGAAAAAATCAATCCTAAAGAAACAAGAGTGTTTGTAGTGGGAGAAGATGGCGCAACCCAACCTTTATTGGAGCTTGGCTTTACCCTGACTGGACTTTATGAAGTCAATAACAGCGATAAGCCAGAGCAAAAAGGTGCGGATATTGTGGTTTGCGGTAAAGATGAAACCCTAAGCTGGGCTAAATTAGCGACAGCGAGTCTTAATATTCGTGCCGGTGCAAGCTTTATAGGCACAAATGCTGATACTACCTTACCTACTGAACATGGCGTCACTCATGGTAATGGCGCTATTCTTGCCGCACTTGAAGTCGCTACAGGAGTAACCCCTACTATTATCGGTAAGCCAGAACCTATCATCTATCAACAAGCTTTAGGACTATTGGGTATTAGTCCTGATGAAACAGTTGCTTTAGGAGATCGTTTAGAGACTGACATATTAGGCGCTGTGCGTACCGGCATACGTAGCATTATGGTATTAACGGGAATATCTTCGGTAGCGGATTTGCAAGATTTAGATTATCACCCTACCTGGGTGATGGACGATATTCGTGCAGTGACTAAAGCTTTGCGCGAGCAATCGGTTTAAGCCTTAAATTAAATGTAGTTTGGGTTAGCGATAGCGTAACCCAACAATGCCAGACGTAAAAGTCCGTAAGTCGAAGTCGTAGGGTGGTTTCGCGACAGCAATCTGCCGCACATTCAAAAGCTTGAAAGCAATCAAAAAAACCCACGAGGAAGCATCCAAGTGAGGGTTAGTTTATCGCTCCGTATAGGGTGGATTGCTAGCGCGAATCCACCCTACGGCCGTAAGCCCCCTTAACTTAATGACATTGAAGCAGGGGAGTTAAAATGACTCAAGTGTTTCAAGTACATTCCAAAGTAAACAGTCCTAAAAACTTTAGTATTATCAGGAGTCGCAATCATGAAAAAGTTTATCAATAGCGTTGATAGCCTGCTGGATGAAACCTTGTTGGGCTTTTCTAAAGCTCATGCCGATATTATTAAGTTTAATGAATTTCCTCATTTTGTGGCACGTAAACAGCCTACTCGACAAGGTAAGGTCGCACTGATTTCTGGTGGCGGTTCAGGTCATGAGCCTTTACATATCGGCTTTGTGGGTACAGGCATGTTAGATGCGGCTTGTCCGGGACAAATATTTACCTCACCAACCCCTGATCAAATGCTGGCAGCAGCTTTGGCGGTTGAAAATGGCGGTGGTGTTTTGTTTATCGTTAAAAGCTATGCTGGTGATGTCATGAATTTTGAGATGGCCGCCGAAATGCTAGAACTACCGAATGCCAGTGTCTTAGTCAGTGACGATGTCGCATTACCTAGAAATCATAGTACAGGGCGACGAGGCGTAGCGGGTACTTTAATCGTAGAGAAAATAGTCGGTGCCGCTGCTGAGCAAGGCGCTGATTTAGCTTACTGTAAAGCCTTAGGTGACAGTGTCAACAAAGCTACCGCCTCAATGGGCGTGGCTTTAAGTAGTTGCACTGTGCCTGCCTTAGGACATCCAACCTTTAGACTTAGCGATACTGAGATGGAAATGGGTGTAGGCATACACGGTGAGCGAGGCCGTGAAACCTTAGCTTTAACATCTGCCACCGAGATCGTAGAACATATTGCTGCGCTGATAGATGAAGACTTAAAACCGCAAAAAGGCCAATCGGTATTACTGCATGTGAATGGTTTTGGTGCCACGCCATTGATGGAGTTGTATTTAATTTATGATTTAGCCGCTCAATACTGGGAAAAACGCGGCATCAATATTGTCCGCTCCTTAGTAGGCAATTACACCACATCCATTGATATGGCGGGCTGCTCTATTACCTTAACGTTATTAGATGAGGCATGGTTAGCGTTATGGGATGCGCCTGTACATACAGCAGGATTACGTTGGGGTTGTTAAGTGATAGAGAGTTGTTATGAGTAGTCTTCATGATTGGCTATTGATATAAGGCAAAACAAACTTCATGATCCCTGCCTCGCGACGTATTAAAGCTCTTAATCCTAATGCTATAAATCTAGGTTCTTTATGTAAGCCTTTTTTGTAAGTATCTTCAATTTTTATGGCATCCTCATTATCGGTAGCATATTGATGGTTTGTTAATTTCTCTAGTCTACGCACGAATTCAAGGGTCAGTTCGAAGACATGGTTTGTCGCTTTAACTAAACCCAGAGCCGTGTTAAAGCTTTCTCTATGGAGTGCGACAGGGATTTTAGATTCTATGCTACTTAAATCAGCCTGTCTGACGGTAAAGGAAAATAGTTGTTCATCGAAGAAAACCACAGTAGGGCTAATCGAGCAGCGAAAAAAACGATCGTGATGATTTTCTATGGGTAAGTCAGTCTCTTTAAACAGTTGAGCTAGGCTTATCAACTCTGCTTGTAAGATCGAGGCTTTTTTAACTTCAATCCAGCCTAAAGTATGCAAAGTGATATCTTGCTCAAGAAGTTCGAAATCAAAGTCACGTAAATGAGCCGCCAAACCCAATAAAAGCGCTAATTGTCTGGCCGTTAATTGAATAGCCAGTGCTTTTTCTTTACCGAGTACGCCGGCTAAAATGGGCCTATCCATCGCCATAGGCAATGTTAGGCTATATTTTTGTGGCTTAAATAAATAAGGACTATCAAAGCTGTCAGCTAAAGCCAGTAACTCAGATTTAAGTGCTACTCTGTCATTGGCAAAGTCGTCATACAGAGCCTTGATATAAGGTATTTTTCCATCTACGGCTACACCTTGCACCAGCTCTTCTAGTGAAAATAAAGCCAAACGCTCATCGGTTTTTATTTTTTCTGCTAAGAATAGATAGCCCTCTAAGGTTAAGCTTATCTGAAAGATATCCAGATAATACTGGGTTAAGGCATGATTGGGCGCTGCGCCCTGAACTTGTCGATAAGGCTTTAAACTGCGCCAAGGCATGAAGGTGTAATGCACATCAAAAAGCAAGCCTGCTTCTTCGCGCAATTCTCGCTTTAAGGTTTCTGGCAAAGCATTTTTGATTAATTCAGAATCAGCTGATTGCAATGCTTTAAGTGCCGCCGTCTTATTACTAATAGCAATGTCATTTTGATTCGCCCTACCGCCCACTAAACCATAATCACCTGCGGTCTTATCAAAGCGTTTTTGAGTATCTTCGCGCTGGTAAAACAAAATTTTGTCATCTAGTTTGATCAGACTCCAAGCCACATAACAATAACGAATGGCTGGCGCTTGTTGACTAGCATGATGTTCATTACGCGCTGTTTCGATGAACTTTAATACCTCGCGTTGCTGATCTTTTTTGTCGTTGGAAACGTCTTGGGTGGTCCAGAAGTTAGTCGTAAACAAACGCGACTTGGTATCGCTTAATGCCGTTAAAATCGATGTCGCCAATAATTGCCCAGGAAAAGACACAAAACACCATTCACCCTTTTGCAAATAAGCACTGTTTAAGTAGTAGCGCGAAAGTTATCCGGAAGTAAATTTATTGTGTCAAACTTTCAATAATTGCCATAACAGACAAAAATAGGTTACCAACTGAAATTCATAGCCAAACTAAGTCCAGAAGAAGAAGCA
>TBL_comb47_HYPODRAFT_10004909_pt1 | contig 15209 bp, 10 predicted proteins | sample TroBogypolimnion_40_FD_10682 | JGI IMG/M metagenome (IMG submission 10682)
ACGGCGGGGGGTTAAATAAATTTGACAGAAAAACGGGAAGGTTCATCGCCTATAAAACTATTCCCGGAGATGAATCAAGTATTGAAGATAATAATATACTTGCCATACATGAAGACCCGAACGGTAATTTATGGATTGCCACATATGGAGGCGGACTTAATAAATTTGATCCCAAAACAGAAAAATTTACACGCTTTTATACTCAAAGCATGAGTGTGGTTTATTCTGTTGTTGAAGATGAAAACAATAATCTTTGGATGAGCACCGATAAAGGCATTTTTAAATATAATTACTTAACTAATAAATTTACTCAATATCATCCGGATGACGGAATACAAAACCCTGAATTTTGCGGCGGCGCATATTTTAAAAGTAAAAAAGGGGAAATATTCCTTGGCGGAGTAAGCGGCATTAACTATTTCTTTCCCAACAAAATTATTGATGTTCAGGATATACCCCCAATTGTTGTTACAAATATTTCAGTCTTTAATCAGTCTATCCGTGCGGAAAAAGACACAATTGAGTTGTCATATAGTGAAAATTTCATATCGTTTGAGTTTTCAGCACTTGATTACACCAGCCCTATGGATCATCATTATGCATATATGCTTGAAGGTTTTAATGACAGATGGACTTCTACAGACCCCAACAGAAGAACAGCTAATTATATAAACCTTTCTCCAGGTACATATAAATTCCGTGTTAAAGGAACAAATAGCGAGGATGTTTGGAACGAGCAGGGTGCTGTTGTAACTCTAATTATTAAGCCGCTCTTTTGGCAGACAACCTGGTTCAGGGCTCTTGGTATTTTTATGTTTATAGGAGTTCTATATTTCTTCTTTACTCTCCGTTACAGAGGCCTTCTGGAAATTGAAAAACTTAAAACCAAAATTGCAGCCGACCTTCATGATAATGTAGGCGCCGGACTTACCGAAATTTCTATTTTAAGCGAACTCTCTTCCAATACCGTTAAAAGCGGCTTGCAGGTTTCAATTAAAAATCTGGATACCATAAGCGAGAAAGCGCGCGGACTTGTAGATTCTATGAGCGATATTGTGTGGGTAGTAAATCCCAAGAGGGATTCCCTTTATGATCTTATCGTACGTTTAAAAGATTCATACAGCGATACTTTTTCGGCAATGGGCATAGCGTTTAAAACTAATAATCTAGAAGAATTCAGCTCAATTAAACTGCCTATGGATTATAAACAAAACTTATACCTGATATTTAAGGAAGCTCTAAATAATTCAATTAAGCACAGTAAATGCAAACAGATTACATTGGACGCTTCAATTGAAAAATTTAAAATAGAATTAATAATGAGGGATGACGGAATAGGTTTTAACCATAACGAGAAAATGCGCGGAAACGGAATTGCCAACATAAAAAACAGATGCAAACAGATTCACGGACATCTGGAAATTGAAAGCGGACAAAACGGAACTATAATTAAGTTTTCGGGCAGAATTAAGCGTAAAGAGAAATTCAGTTTCTTTTTTAAATGATAATATTATTCTTTTAATAGTTTTAGATATATTTTAGAAAATCATTTTGGAAAATATTAGTGATTAATGTAGCGATTGTTGAAGACAATGATACCATACGGGAAGGCTTGGCAGCTTTAATTAATGGAACCTCAGGTTATTCATGTACCGGTGCATTCGGGGATTGTGAATCTTTCCTTGCTAAATTACCCGTTATAAAAGTTGATGTAGCTCTGATGGATATCGGGCTTCCTGGAATGAATGGAATTGAAGGTGTTACAAAAGCAAAACAGATAAATTCCAACCTGAATATATTAATGCTTACAATATATGAAGAGAGCCAGACTGTTTTTAAGGCATTGTGTGCCGGAGCATGCGGCTATCTTGTTAAAAAAACTCCTCCTCTCAGGTTGTTGGAATCTATTAAAGATGCACACGAAGGGGGTTCCCCTATGAGTTCCCAGATTGCAAGACAGGTTATTACAATATTCCAGCAGACTTCGGGCATGAAAGATCAGGATGAAGACAGCGAATTAAGCGACAGGGAAAAGGAAGTTATAGTATCACTTGCCGAGGGAAATAATTACAATGAAATTGCCAACAGGTTATTTATAAGTGTTGATACTGTCAGGCATCATATAAGGAATATCTACCGAAAACTTCATGTACACTCACAATCCGAAGCCGTAGCAAAGGCAATCCGCAAAGGATTAATCTGATTTATCCCCCAAACACCCGCATATTCATGCGGGTGACAGGCAAAATTGAGCACTTTTTAGGTTAAAACCACACATTTGTGCAGTTGCCCCCCGGTATTGCATTTTGTAAATAGAACTCAGAAATAATAAATTCAACGGCCTTAAGGGAGGGTAAAATGAGAGCAACACAAAGCAGCATATCGGTTAATCCTCTTGCAGATTTAATCAACGACCAGTTATTCCTTGAGCTGATTAAGAGGGGAGTGGTAAATGAAAAGTATGTACGCGATTACTATCTGAGAACAAAATTTAAAGAAATGAGGGATAAGAGAATCGGTGCAAATGAAGCTATTGAAAGACTTAAAGAAGAGTACCCTTACCTGCAGTTCGATACTATTAGAAAAATTGTATATCAGCCGGTTCATTAAAAAATTGCATCCGGGCGTTGAAGTGTAACTCCTTTGTTCCCGGATCATCAGGGGTGCCGGAAAGAGTAGCAGGCTTTCCGGCTTATATATTGTGCCATAAACTGTCCCTCCGGAAATCCTTAAATATCCCCCAGTAAAATATCTGAGCTTACTTTACCGAATATCTGTCCGGTTGGTCAAAAAATGTAATATCAGCATATCCTGCATATATTTTTGCAGAATGAATTACGTTTTCAGGGATATGATAACTGTCCCCTTTTATAAATATTTTATTTTCTCCGTCAATAGTCATTTCAATTTTGCCATTTAAAACAAATCCCGCTTGTCCTGCATGGGAGTGAGATGGAAGCTCAACATCTTTTTCAAATTGCATAAATAGAATTTGATGAGTATCCCCCTGTGAAAGGAATGCGGTGACTCCCTCAATTGGAATATTTGCAAGAGGCAGAGCTTTAATAGGAGGAGAAAAAATTTCGCTCATAAATTACACCTGTTGTTATTTATAATAATAAAGAGGTTGTCTCAAAAGTAATTATTATGTATTTGTCATTCCCGCGAAAGCGGGAATCTATACTATTTCCTAAGTTATTGGATGCCTGCCTACGCAGGCATGACAATAAAATCTGACTTTTGAGACATCCTCTTATATAATCTTTATTAAAAGAAATACTCAATCAGTGCATCCAAAAAACACAAATCGTTTACTCGGTATAATATTTAATTACTTTTTCAATCTGGTCACGGCAAACTGCACAGAAAGGTTTCTTCCCTTTTGAAAACATAATGCAATCTATCATAGAGCGGTACATTCCTTTGGATGAATAACCTGCGCCTTCAAAAACTCCAACTTTACCAAAGTTTTTACAATTCACAATATATTTATCAATTATCAAACTGTTAGCTTTGTCTTTTTTATTGTATTCATCCTGAGCTGCTTCAATTTCTTTCTGAGGAGCCTTATTACGTTTTAATTCTGCAATTTTACTGTTTATAGCCTGTCTTTCTTTCTGCCAGGCAAGGTCAATTTCATCATATTTTTCTTTTTCCCAAGGAGTAGGGAGTTCAATTCCATTATCAATTAGATTTTTCCACTTCAAATTATTTTTATCAAGCATACGGGTGATGTTGGGCTCGTATGGCTCCTGTCCTTGCGGATAAAACTCATTATATGCCACTTGAGAAGTATAATATTCATCAGCAAGCCCGGAGAATGAATGCCCGAATTCATGGAGGAAGATATAATCGCTGAACTGGTTGTCACTCACAAAGGTACAATAGAAATTATAAATTCCGCCGCCCCCGTAGCGCGCATGATTTACCATTATATATATTGCATCATAAGGTACAAACGCTGCAAGGTCGTGCACGGATTTGTTATCTTCCGTAAGAAGGTATCTTTCAGAACCAAGTGCATAAAAAGAAGAATTTAAGACAGTGTTTTTATAAATATTGCCTCCGGGCTCGTCGCAGCCGCTTTCCATTGAAGGTTTGAATACCCCATAAATATTAAACTTGTCTTGATTCGATTTATATGGTTCCTGGCTTAAGAAAAGATTGGTATAATGTTTTAAGTCTTTTTCAAATTTAGCCTGTTCTTTGGCTGTATAACCTTCAGCAAGAATTACAACATCCACTTTTTTGTGGGAGTCTCCGCTGTAATGAGATTTAAACACTTTAACCGAAGCATCCTTAATTGCGTCTTTGATTATATAGAGGTCTTCCGGGTCAATAACTGTACTGAATACTTCACTGAAATTATTTTGTTTATCTCTTCTTTCAAGAACGAACCTGATTTTATTTTTAGGATAAGGAATAATTGCGCTTTCCTGATATGCTCTTTTAATTCCGGCAATGCCGTCATCACCGGTCTGGTATTCCTTGAAATAACTATCGAAGCCTTTGGAATAAATCAGTTTTTTTGAAGCGGCATCATAGATTTTGTAATAGTATGCGCCGTTGTTAAAATGGTCAATTAAATTATTCAGGCTGCCAGCCCATATACCATATTTATAAACATGATCAAGTGTAGCAAATTCGTTTTTTGCATCTCCGGTATGGAAATAATCAATACGCATTGTATGGTCTGTAAAATAGGTGTCGAATTTTATGTCCTGCGCAAAAATGGCAAGCGTAGAAAAAATAAATAATAAGAACATTACTCTTTTCATTGCAAACTCTCGTTAATTGTTTATTCAAAATTACAAATTGCGTTTAATATTTACATTGTAAATAATATAGAGAATGGAAATTTAAAATAAAAAAGGCTGCAAAAAGCAGCCTTTAGAATAAAATTTATATAATAAATCTTACCAACGTTTACCGCCGCCGCCGCTTCCGCCGCGATTTCCACCGCCGCTTCCGCCACGATTACCGCCGCCGCCAAAGCCGCCGCGACTTCCACCGCCGGGGCCGCCTCTTCTTCCGCCGCCGCCACGGTGATCACCGGTTTTTGGTCTTGATTCATTTACTATGATTTTTTTGCCTTTTAATTCGATGCCGTTTAATTCCTCAATGGCCTTAACAGCTGCGTCTTTGTCGTTCATTTCAACAAAGCCGAATCCCTTGGGTTCGCTGGTCATAAGATCGCGAATTATTTTTGCGCTTTTGATTGTGCCATATTTCGAAAAAGCACCCTGGAGATCATCTTCAGTAACGTCTTTTGAAAGATTGCCGATGTAGATATTCATTAATTACTCCTCGTAATTTGTTTTGTTTGTTTATTATATTAAAATCAGAATAAATAGATTTTAGAATGTTATGAAGACAGATCTGTTTATCGCTGAAAGATTGAAAAGAACTAATTTAAAAAGTAATAATATTACTTTCTAAAAGTAATACAAGATTAAACGTTAGCTTCTTTGAAAAAGTTCTCAGGTTTATTAACTCAATATTCAAATAATAATCGTATAATTTTAGTAACACCTGCTTTAAAATATATTTTTAATTCAATAAAACAAAATTAAAATTTATTTTTTTCAAATAATACAAAAAACAATTTCCGCATTATCATATATTAAATTACATTTTTTGATGATAAATTGGCCTATAATCATATTTAAATGTGACCCGCATCACAATTCGGCAATTTGAGAGATTCACTTCGCCCCCATGAATGTATTCTTAATCAATCTGATGGAGTTAATAGGTCTGCTTTTCTTTTCAGGAAAATATGTCAATGAGTAAATCATTTTTTCCCCTTAAGAGTAATTAATGAATTTGGGGAGCAGTTTTTCCCTATTATTTTAAAAATTGCTTAAATATATTTAGCCGGGTTAAACTTTCAGTTTGTTTAAGAGTCTAATTACGTGGATAGTTATTAGTTTAATTATACTATAATTAATGGGGAATAATATAATGGACAAAAAGGAAAAACTTTCTTCCGGGAAAGGTATGAAGGCATTAACATATGCAAAGGAAAAGCTTAATTTTGTTTTTGAAAAAATTAACCATTCAAAACTGCCCCCTTTTTTCAAAAGGAAGGGCGTTATTATTTCTGCACCGATAATATTACTTATTATAATCATATTGATAATAGCCTCATTACAAAAGTCATATATAAATATTCCTGTTTTTAAAGTTGTAAAAGATAATTTCGTAATTTCAATTACCGAAAGCGGTGAACTGAGAGCACAAAATTCTATTCTTGTTAAAGCTCCCAGAGTAAAGAGCCCTCTTAAAATAGTTTATCTTATTCCGGAGGGTTCTTATGCAAAAAAGGGGGATGTACTTGTAAGGTTTGATCAATCCGACGCACTTCAAAGAGTTAATGATGAACAGCAAAAATATGATGTTGTTTTATCAGACAGGGATAAACTTTTAGCCGATCATAAATCCCAGAATGCTGCATTCGATACCCAGCTTCAAACTGCCGAAATAAGCATGCAGCTGTCAAAGATAAATCTGGAAAAGCAAAAGTTCGAATCACAATCAGTTCAGCAGGAAGCACAACTGGCTTATAAAAAAGATACACTGAGTTATAAACAAACAATATCTGATATTGAATCAAAGAAAATTGTTCAGAAATCGGAATTAAGGAAACAAGCTCTGGATATAAGCCAGCGGGAACAGGAATTAAAAAGGGCTAAGGATGATTTAGCAGCTCTTACGCTTACTGCTACTTCTGAAGGGCTTGTTGTTTATTCGTCCAATTGGGAAAACAGTGGAAGAAAATATCAAATTGGAAACACACCCTATAGCGGTGCCAACATTATCGAACTCCCCGATCTGTCATTGATGGAAAGTGTTACTTATGTAAATGAAGTAGATGTAAGTAAGGTAAAGAAGGGTTTAAAGGTTGCAGTTAAAATGGATGCTTTTCAGGATAGCACATACTGGGGCGAAATTTCAGATATTGCTTCCATAGGAAGGGTAAAAGATAATAACTCTAAATTAAAAGTTTATGAAGTGCTTATTAAAATGGTACAGCATTCTGAAAAATTAAAACCGGGAATGACAACCGCCAACAAAATGATTGTAAATGAAATACCAAATGTTCTTTATGTACCGATAGAATCGGTATTTGAAAAGAACGGCAAAAAAGTTGTGTTTGTTAAAAATGGATCAAGCTTTGAATTGAGGGAAGTTGAAACTGGAGATAAAGGGGAAGACTACATAATAATTAAGAAAGGAATTAATGAAGGGGAGGAAATAGCCCTTGAAGATCCTTTTGAAAAATCCGATTCAAAGAATAATAATGATAACAAATCCAACGTTTCGCTTCCGGGTGCGGAGAAGAAATGAGAAACGTTGAAAATTTAAAAATAGGATTGATTGAACTAAAAGCAAATAAACTACGCACGGCCTTAACAATGCTTGGAATTATATTCGGAGTTGGAGCTGTTATTGCCATGCTGTCCATAGGCGAAGGTGCCAGGCAGGAAACTTTAGAGCAAATTGAATTGATGGGCACAAACAATATAATAATCAATCAAAAAATTATTAAAACACAGGATAAATCAAAAGAAAAAAACAAAACTTCTTTTTCCCCCGGGCTGAGTGTTAAAGATGCCAAGGCAGTAATAGATCTTAATCCTTTTGTTGAAAATGTTACTTACCAGAAAACAATTGCAACAACCATTATTTATAAATCGGAAATATTACAGACTAAGGTTGTAGGCACGACAGAAGAATATATTTCAATATATAATTCCCAGCTTGCATCGGGGAAATTTTTCAAGAAACATCATTTTGACGATTTTGCTCCGGTTTGCGTTATAGGTCCGGGTATTAAACAAAAACTTTTCAAATTTGAAGACCCTATCGATAAACAAATAAAAATTGATAATACCTGGTTCAGGGTTATTGGAGTAATAGCAAGTAAAAATGTTTCGTCAACAGGAATTCAAAATCTGGGCCTGCGTGATTTTAATAATGAAATCTATGTCCCCTATTCTACTCTTACAGCGCGGCTTTCAATGACAAGCGAGGAAATGCAGTCAATTTTTATGTCGGGTGGAATGATCATAGCATTTTCCGGCGGTTCTTTTGGAATGCAAGGAGATTATTCAGATAAAACGTCGGTAGACCAGATTACAGTTAAAATTAAAAAAGATAAGCCCGTAAATGAAGCTGGGGATCTAATAGCAAGACAGTTATTGCGAAGGCATTATGGTACGGAAGATTATGAAATTGTAGTTCCTGAAGCGCTTCTTGAACAGAAACAAAAGACCCAAAAAATATTCAATATCGTTATGGGTGCAATTGCAGGCATTTCGCTTCTGGTAGGAGGCATTGGGATAATGAATATTATGCTTGCCAATATTCTTGAAAGAACAAGGGAAATTGGAATAAGGCGGGCTATTGGTGCTACAAAAAAAGATGTTCTTTTCCAGTTTTTATATGAAGCAATGGTAATTAGCATTTTAGGAGGGCTGCTTGGAATATTTACCGGATTTGTCCTTACCAAAATGATAACCACCTATGCGGAGTGGCGCACAATAATAACGCCTTTCTCAATAATATTAGCGTTTGTGGTTTCGGTTTTTATTGGAGTTGCATTTGGAAGTTATCCGGCAAAAAAAGCAGCAGATAAAGACCCAATTGAATCTTTGCGTTATGAATAAAAAATAAAAACGGGGCAAATAATATGCGTAAAATATTATTCTTTTTGTTAATAGCGGCATTATCATATCCAATATATTCACAGAAAATATTAACACTTGAAGAATCATTATCAATTGCAATGAAGGAAAGTTATACGGCACAGGCTGCTAACTTTTCCTTGTTAAGTTCAAGGAAAAGCCTTGAATCGCAAACACTTGCTTTGCGTTCGCAGGTTTCAATGTCGTTAAATGTTTCCAACAGCTCAACCTTGCAAAGTTATCAGGTTCCCAGCGATTCAACGCTTTTAACTAATTATTACCACATGAATATTACTTCTGTTTCTCCTACTCTTACAATATCACAGCCAATTATGTTTACCAACGGTACATTAACTTTCACCGGTTCTCTTACAGGGAACAGACAGGTTTCGTTAAGTTCTAACACAACGGATAATTATTATTCCAATTTTATTGTTTCTCTCAGGCAGCCCCTCTTTCAATTAAATACACAGGCCCGTGCTTATGAAGCCGCCGAAATAAATCTGAAAAAAGCTGAAAGAACTTATCAGCAGGCAGAGATGAATATTACTTATACGGTATCGCAGGCGTTTTATAATTTGGTAAAAACCAAAAAAAGCCTTGATATTGCAAAAGAGAAAGCAAGGCAGACAGAAGAACAGTACAAAACCGCATCTAATAAGTTTAATGCAGGTTTCATTGCTGAAGATCAGGCCCTGCAGCTTGAAGTTGATTTTGCATCAAGCAAAAATGAGTTATTAAATGCAATACAAAATTATGAGGATTCTAAAAACGATTTTAAAATCCTGATTGGGCTTCCTCTTTCGGAAAATATTGAAGTTGAAGGGGATGTGGATTATAAACCGGTGGATGTAAATGTTGATGAAGCGGTAAACAGCGCATTAAAAAACAGGCCCGAAATCATGAATGCTGAAAGTGATATTTACCTTAGCGGGCTTTCGGTTGAAGAAGTTGAGGCAAGGAATAAAATAAAAGCCGAATTAAACGCTTCATACGGAGTAAACAAAACTGCCGATGATTTTAAAAGAATATTCAATGCTTTTTATGATTCACGTTCAATTAATTTAAGTGTAAATATTCCTATTTTTGATTGGGGAAAGAATAGTCTTGATGTTGAAGTTCAGAAAGCAAGCTACGACCAGAGCAAACTTGCATTAATAAATCAGAAGGAATCAATAAAAAAAGAAATAATTTCTTCGGTTAACAGGCTAAATTCTTCTAAAGCGCGAATTGAAATATTAGTTAAAAGTGTAAAAATTGCAGAAAAAAGCTATGGAATAAGCAGCGAAAGATTTAAATCCGGTTCAATTACAAGTTTTGAGCTTTCACAAAGTCAAATAAATTTAACTCAGGCAAAGTTAAGTTATCTTGAAGCACTCATAGATTATAAATTATCTATTACCGATTTAGAAAGAAAAACTTTGATGAAAATAGAGTAATGCCGATATTTGCAGTATGAATGATAAAATATTATTGCCCGGATCCGAAAAGCAGTTAATTCTAACTCTGCAAAAGTTGAGCCTTGAAAAACCAAGAATTTTAGTAATTGGTTCATTTAGTGAAAACGCGGCTAAAGCACTTTCAGAAAAATACAACACAGATGTTAATCTAATTGTTGAAGACACCGATTCGCTTATGAATGCGAATCTTATCGTAGGCTCTTCCGGAAATATTAAAACGGGTTTAATGAGCTATGAGGTTACGGATTTCAAAAATTCGGAATTCGACCTAATTTATGCTCAGGCTTCGATATCGGGTTTTAACAGGAACAAGATTGTTAAGGAAATTAAGAGAATTCTAAAACCCGGCGGCTACCTTTCGGTTGGAGAAATTACCCGCCTGGCTGCTGAGATCCCTTCTTTTGTGCAAAATGCCTTCAAAAGTTCTAATCTTGACCCTTTATTTATTCAGGAAATTTCCCATTATTACACTGAAAGAAATTTTAAACTTGTTGAAAGCGCAGATTTGACCTCTACTCTTAAAGAATACTACACAGCCAGCGCCCAAAAACTTACTGATGCCCTGTCTGCTTTAACCGAAAATGAAAAAAAATACTATAAAAAACTCCTAAATAAAATCAGTCACGAAACCAATATCTATCTGAAACTTGGCGGTGATAAATTTATCGGATTTACACATTTATTATTACAGAAAGGTGAGAATTGGACAAAGGTGAATTAGTTGAACTTGAAATTGTAGGCTATGCTTTTGAAGGTAAAGGAATAGCTAAAATACATCTTGATGAAAATCTTGAAGATGAAAAAAAATATGTCTTTTTTATTGACCGCGCCTACCCGGGCGATATAATAAATGCGAAAATAACTAAACTTAAACGCTCCTACGCTGAAGCAGAAATTGTAGATATTATAACACCTTCCCCTTTTAGAACAGTACCAAAGTGTTCATTTTTTGGAGTCTGCGGCGGATGCAAAGCGCAGGACCTGTCTTATGAAAAACAAATTGAATATAAACAGGAACAGGTGGTAGACTGTTTTGAACACATAGGCGAATTAAGCAATTTTGAAGTACTCCCAATTCAGCCTTCAGAGAGAGAATTTTTTTACCGCAATAAGATGGAATACTCTTTTGCCGAAAAAAGATGGCTTACTAAAGATGAAATGGAAATAGAAGAAGAATTGGATAAAGTCCCATTCGGGCTTGGGCTTCATATACCGGGCAGGTATGACAAAGTACTCGATATAAATGAATGCTTCCTTCAGTCCGAAATCAGCAATAAGATATTAAATTATACAAGATATTTTTTCACTGAGAAAAAAGCGGAATCATATTCCACAAAAACTCATACAGGTTATTTGCGCCACTTGGTAATTAAACAATCGCGCCATACAGACGGACTTATGGTTAACATTGTTACGGCTTCAGAAAATGATGACCTGATTAATGAATATACCCAAAGCATGTTAAAAGAAATTCCGGAAATAACTACTGTTGTTAATAATATTAATACAAAACTTTCCCAGGTTGCCACGGGCGATTTCGAAAAAGTTTTTTACGGCGATGGATTTATTTATGATAACATTGGAAAATTTAAATTCCGGATTAGTGCAAATTCATTTTTTCAGACAAACACCCTGCAGGCGGAAAAATTATATCAGGCTGCCCTCGATTTTGCCGATATAAATGAAAACGAAGTTGTATATGATTTATTCTGCGGAGCAGGAACAATATCTATATTCGCAGCACCTTTTGCTAAAGAAGTAATAGCTTTTGAAAGTGTTGAATCTGCAATTGAAGATGCAAATTTAAATAAGCAGTTGAATGAATTAAATAATATTCAGTTCTACCAGTCTGATCTTAACAAATCATTTCTGCCCCTTATAGAAAAGAACAAAATTAAAAAACCGGATGTTATAATTACCGACCCTCCGCGCAGCGGAATGAATCCCCGCACAATTGACGACATGCTTGAATTAAAACCGGGAAAAATAGTATATATAAGCTGTAAACCCTCTACACAGGCAAGAGATATTCAGATGCTGGTAAAGGGGGGATATATCCTTGAGAAAATAAAGCCGGTAGATATGTTTCCTCATACGTATCATATTGAAAATGTTGCTATTTTAAAGAGAAAATAGTATCATAATGAAACATATCGTCATTTTGTAGCCTAAAAAGTGAATTTTTAGGTTATGCAATCAAGCAGATGACTTATTTCAATTGCGTCTAACCCGTTATACTATTTTTTTAATCTCTAAGAGCCAATTCTATATCTTTTGTCCTTTATTTTTTACCTGCCTCATAAACACTGCAATTATCATTTTGATACACACATATGTTTAAATATCCTCAAAATAGTTCGTTTTTAGGCTAAAATAGAGGTTTTTTTCTGGCATTCCTATTGATTCATACAACCAAATAATAAAATATCAATGGAGGAATACATTGAAGAAAACAGCCGAACAATTTGTAAACAATTTTCTAACTACTCTACTTCTTTTTTGTTTAATGACACTAACATTATCTGCTTCTGTTAAAACAGATGGAAGCAAGAGCACAGCCACACAGTCGCTTTCTTATTTTAGCAATAAAACTGTAATTGGTACTACCACTGCTAAAGTATATGGAACGAATGTTGGTACAACTGTCACATTTTACAATCCTTATGAATCCAAAACTTTAAGTTACTTTGGCGGAACATTTAAGGGAGATGTTGACGGGCAGACTGCAAATTTTTATTGTATTGATTTAGGCCATGAAATAGTATGGTACACAACTTCACAACCTCATACTTATACAGATCAGGGGCCGACTCCAACGAATATAACTTATGTATTGAATAATTATTATCCTTATAAAGAATATCCTTATACCAATTCATTAAGTACGGCTGCAAATGAAGCTGCTGCCGTTCAGTTGGCAATTTGGCATTTTTCAGATAATTTGGATTTGACAACGGTAACTGATGCAACATTGAAAGCAAGAGCTCAGGCAATTGTAGCTGATGCAGTAGCAAATGCAGCCGCAAGCGTGCCTTTTGAAACATTGCTAATAATTCCGGCTTCTCAAAATGTTCCTGTAGGTACCCAGGGTTCGTTCTCCGTTGCTACATTCGACCTTAACAGCAATCCTTTAAGCGGTATTACAGTTTCATTGTCAGCAACTTCAGGTACTTTAAGTTCAACAAGTTTGGCAACCGGTTCTAATGGAACAACTTCTATAGTAAAATTGACTCAAGGTTCTTCTTCTACTTCTACAGTTACAGCCGTTGCCGCTGTTACAGTTCCACAAGGAACACAGTATTACGAAACAGTATCTCCTAATTCATATCAGAAATTAGTTCTTGCAACACCGGCAGGTTTATCACGCCAGGTAACTTCAACAGTTACATGGTACACACCATCTGCTTGTGATACAAAAGGACAGGTTACATTTACCCAAGGCGGTTGGGGAAGCCCAAGCAACAGCGCTCCGGGAAAAATAAGAGATACATATTTTGCAACTGTATTCCCAAGCGGGCTTACAATCGGTTCTACTTATACTATAAAACTTACAAGCGCAAGTGCAGTTATGGCATTTTTACCTCAGGGGGGAACTCCTTCTGCATTAACTCAGAATTATACTAATCCTACTTCTAAAACCAATGTATTGGCAGGCCAGGTAGCTGCATTAAGCTTAAACGTAGCTTACAGCAATGCAGGTTATCTTGGTTCGGGAACAACACATCTTGGCGACCTTGCAATTGCAAGCGGTACATTCCAGGGCAAAACAGTAAATCAACTTTTAACAATAGCCAATAACGCTTTAGGCGGTCAATCAACAGGTTATACTTTATCAGATATAAATGATGCGGTTACCGCAGTAAATCAAAATTTTGATAACGGAACAACAGATGCAGGTTATTTAACCTGTACATCTTTATTAAAATCATCTTTAGGTGATTATGTATGGAACGATGTTAATAGAAACGGAATTCAGGATGCAGGCGAAGCAGGTATTGCAGGCGTAACTGTAAAATTATATGATTCCAATAATAATTTAATTGCAACAACCACAACAGACGCAAACGGTAAATATTTGTTCTCTAATTTAAACGCGGGCATTTATTATGTACAATTTACAGCTCCTTCCGGTTATGCAATTACAATTAAAGATGCAAACAGCAACGCAAATGACGGAACAGATTCCGATGCAGATCTAACCACAGGCAAAACAGTAAATATTACTTTACCTGCCGGTGTTAACGATATGACATGGGATTGCGGTATGTATCAGACAGCTTCTTTAGGCGATTTTGTTTGGAACGATGCAAATAGAAATGGCATTCAGGATGCAGGCGAAGCCGGTATTCCTAATGTTACTGTTAAATTATATACTTCAGCGGGAGTATTAGTTTCAACAACTACTACTGATGCAAATGGCAAATACTTATTCAGCAATTTAACTCCCGGAACTTATTACGTTCAATTTACTGCACCAAGCGGTTACACAATAAGTCCGGCATTGCAAGGTACAAATACAGCAATTGATTCAAATCCCGATGCAACAGGTAAAACAGCAAACGTTACTTTAGCTGCAGGTGAAAACAATCTAACAATTGACGCAGGCATGTATCAGACAGGGTCTTTAGGTGATTATGTATGGCTTGATGCTAATAGAAACGGAATTCAGGATGCAGGTGAAACAGGTATTCAGGGCGTTACAGTAAAATTGTACGATTGCAGCGGTAATTTAATTGCAACAACCACAACAGACGCAAATGGTAAATATTTATTCTCTAATCTTATTGCAGGCAGCTATCAAATTCAATTTGTAGCTCCTACAGGCTATTCAATTACAACAAAAGACGCAAACAGCAACGCAAATGACGGAACAGATTCCGATGCAGATCTAACCACAGGTAAAACAACCTGTATTACACTTGCAGCAGGCGTTAACGATATGACATGGGATTGCGGTTTATACATTCCATGTAAAAATAAAATTGGCGATTTCGTATGGCACGATTCAAACGCTAACGGAATTCAGGATGCAGGCGAAGCAGGCATTCCTAATGTAGTT
>TBL_comb47_HYPODRAFT_10004910_pt1 | contig 15205 bp, 15 predicted proteins | sample TroBogypolimnion_40_FD_10682 | JGI IMG/M metagenome (IMG submission 10682)
CGCACGGGATGCCGGCGTGGCCATTCAGGTCGCAACCGATGCTATTCACGCGGTACCAAGCAGTGAGTTCCCAACCGCCGCGAGGCGCCCGATAAATTCGCGCCTGGATACCACAAAATTAATGCATTGCTTCGGCCTAAATCTGCCACACTGGCAGGTGGGCGTTAAGCGTATGCTCACAGAGACACTAGGACAATAGTTATGACCCAACGTAAGGGCATCATCCTCGCTGGCGGCTCCGGCACCAGACTCTACCCGGTCACCAAGGTGGTGTCTAAGCAGTTGCTCCCCATCTACGACAAGCCGATGATCTACTATCCGCTCAGCACCCTGATGCTGGCTGGGATTCGTGACATCCTCATCATCTCGACCCCACAAGATACGCCACGCTTCGAGCAGTTGTTAGGTGACGGCAGCGAGTGGGGCATTAAGCTCACCTACGCGGTGCAACCAAGCCCAGATGGCTTAGCGCAGGCCTTCATCATTGGCAAAGACTTTATCGGTCGCGACCCCTGTGCCTTGGTGTTGGGGGACAATATATTCTACGGCCACGACCTGCACACGCAGCTAGAGCAGGCCATGCTACGCACGGAAGGCGCAACCGTCTTCGCCTACCATGTACAAGATCCAGAGCGCTATGGCGTGGTGGCCTTCGACGCCAAGGGTCGCGCCACCAGCCTAGAAGAAAAACCAGACGTGCCGAAGAGCAACTACGCGGTGACCGGCCTCTATTTTTATGACAACCAGGTAGTAGAGATTGCCGCCAACCTGAAACCATCTCCACGTGGAGAGTTGGAGATTACAGATCTTAATCGGATCTACCTAGAGCGCAACCAGCTTAACGTCGAGATCATGGGTCGCGGTTACGCTTGGCTCGATACGGGTACGCACGAGAGCTTAATTGAGGCGAGTAACTTCATTGAGACCATTGAACACCGCCAGGGACTTAAGGTGTCCTGCCCAGAGGAAATTGCATTCCGCAAGGGCTTCATCAACGCCGCCCAATTAGAAAAACTTGCCCAGCCACTCTCTAAGAATGGTTACGGCCAGTACCTGCAACGCCTATTAAAAGAAGAGCTCCAATCTTGAAGGTTACCCCAACCAATATTCCAGAGGTCTTGGTGATTGAGCCAAAGGTGTTCGGTGACGAACGTGGCTTCTTCTTCGAGAGCTTTAACCAAGCAAAGTTCGACGCAGCGATTGGTCGCCAAGTGCACTTTGTGCAGGATAACCACAGTAAGTCGGCCAAGAATGTCTTGCGCGGATTGCACTATCAGATCCAGCAAGCACAAGGGAAATTAGTGCGGGTGGTTGAGGGTGAGGTATTTGACGTGGCGGTGGATTTACGTAAGAGCTCACCCACCTTTGGCCAATGGGTGGGGGAAATACTCTCCGCTAATAATAAAAAACAAATGTGGATACCTGAAGGTTTCGCGCATGGCTTTGTGGTGCTGTCGGAGTCGGCAGAGTTTCTTTATAAGACCACCGACTACTGGGCGCCAGAGTTTGAGCGTAGTATCGCTTGGAATGATTCAGAGATTGGGATAGAGTGGCCTTTGAGTGGCAAACCTAGCCTGTCAGGTAAAGACAAGTTGGCCGGTACATTAGAAAACGCGGAACACTTTGCATGACCCAGACATCGATCACCATTAACCCACACGCAGCACAGCCTACATCGCTAGCATCGTTAGTACATAGTCTTTGGCGCAACCGTCAGTTGATTGTACAGATGACAATACGCGAGGTGGCAGGACGTTACAAGGGCTCTATCATAGGTTTGGCTTGGTCGTTCTTTAACCCAATATTCATGCTGGTGGTGTACACGTTTATTTTTTCAGTAATTTTTAAATCACGTTGGGGCAGTAATGATAGTCAGACACTGTTCGCGTTAGTGCTATTTGTGGGCATGATCGTCTTAGGTTTGTTTAGTGAGGTGGTTAACCGAGCGCCTTCAATTATTCTTGCTAATGTTAATTACGTTAAGAAGGTGGTGTTTCCTATTGAAATACTACCAGTGATTGCCATGTGTACCGCACTTTTCCATACAATCGTTAGCTTGAGCGTCCTGTTAATGGCTTTCTTAATATTTAATGGGTTTTTATACTGGACAGTGATTTTTATCCCATTGATCTTGTTACCCCTTGTGATCGTTACACTGGGTATCTCATGGATGCTCGCGGCTATCGGCGTCTTTTTAAGGGACCTCAGCCAGACCATAGCCCTCATTACTACAGTATTGATGTTTCTGTCCCCTGTGTTTTATCCCGTGACAGCGGTTCCTGAGAGTTTTCGTCCTTTCATTATGGCCAATCCACTCACTTTCATTATAGAGCAATCACGCGAGGTCGTTATCTGGGGGCACTTGCCTAACTGGATTGGACTTGGAGTGTACACGCTATTTGCCACCATGTTCGCTTGGGCTGGGTACTTCCTTTTCCAAAAAATGAGAAAGGGGTTTGCTGATGTCCTCTAATGAGTTCGCCATCCGCGTGAGCAATCTAAGTAAGTGTTATCAGATTTATGAAACACCGCGCGACAGATTAAAGCAGTTTTTAATGCCTAGAATAAGACGCGCTTTAGGAAAATCGAACATACATTATTTCCGTGAATTCTGGGCACTTAAAGATATTTCATTTGAGATAAAAAAGGGTGAAACCTTCGCGATTATCGGTAGAAACGGTAGCGGAAAATCCACTCTACTACAAATGATTTGCGGAACACTTACGCCGACTTGCGGAAGCATTCAAACCAACGGTCGTGTTGCTGCATTGCTGGAGCTCGGCTCTGGATTTAACCCAGAATTCACTGGACGTGAAAATGTGTATATGAATGCTTCTGTGCTTGGTTTGAGCAAGAAGGAAATTGATGCGCGTTTTGATGACATTTCATCTTTTGCTGACATAGGAAATTTTATTGAACAGCCGATAAAAACATATTCTAGCGGCATGATGGTACGTTTAGCTTTTTCCGTTGCAATACATGTTGACCCAGATATTTTAATTGTTGATGAAGCGCTTTCAGTAGGAGATGCTTACTTCCAAGCGAAGTGTGCAAGGATGATTCAAACTATTATAAGTAGTGGAGCTACTGTTCTATTCGTGAGTCATGACACGGCATCCGTTAAGTCATTGTGTAGTCGTGCATTGTTACTTGAATCTGGAGCTAGTCAATATATCGGTGATGTGAATACCGCTATTGAAAAATATTATTCGGCACTGGTGGCAAGTCAAAGGTCTTTGAAGGAGCATGAATACCCAAAAGCTGATTATTTAACTGATATGAATGTGTTAAGCACTGAAGATCAAAACTTTCAAATGATCGCAAGCTTTCAGCGCATTCAAAATGGATTAGCTAAATTTATGAATGTAATGCTTTTGGATGAGAGGGGTGAGCAGATAGAAGCAACAACCTTCGGTCAAAAAGTAACACTTCGTCAAATAATTAAAATCAACAGTCCGATTTCTACGCTGGGATTGGCTTATCATATTAGAGATAAAAATGGATTAGATATTGTTTATTCAGATACAGGTATTGAGTCGAATAGTCATATTTTGGATGCAACGTCTGGAAGTATTCATGTAATAGATTGGACCTTTACAATAAAATTGCGTGATGGTAATTATACAATAGCATCAATGGCATCCGAGCCAGTTAATTTAAAGTTGGGGGATGTTTCAGTTATAGATTTCATTCCCCTTTCGGTAAGATTTTCTGTTGACAGGGGCGGATATTTTCCAATTTATGGTGCTGTTTATTGGGAAAATGAACTCAATTTCCAAGAGATAAAATATGCAGAGTGATTCAAAAAAACTCCATCTTGGTTGTGGGGATATTAACTTCTCAGGATGGGTAAACATTGATCTTGACACCCCAAGCGCAGATATGAATCTAGACCTTACGCAACCCTTACCTTTTGCAAATGGTTCAATTACACATATATATAATGAGCATTTTATTGAACATATTTCTCGGCCTGAAGCAGTCTGTTTTTTAGCTGAGTGTAGAAGGGTTTTGTCTATTAATGGTGTTGTTAGAATCACAACACCAAATTTACGGTTTCTTATAGCTTCTTATCTTGCTAATAATAAAGATGAATGGGGTGAGTTATGGCAACCAAATACGCTGTGTATGATGATCAACGAAGGGATGCGCTCATGGGGACATCAATTTGTTTACGATGCGGACGAGCTTGTGCGTATTCTTGTCGAGGCAGGGTTTAATTCAATTTCATTTCAAGAGTATCGAAAAAGTAAAGATAAAGAACTTTTCGATTTAGAGTCAAGACCTTTTCATAATGAACTCATTATTGAGGCTAGAGTTACCGAAAGTGGCATTCAATCATTAGACGATCAGGCTGTTAAGTATATTGAAAATCAATGGCCAATTAAATTAAATTTAGAATTGCAGGAGCGCATCAAAAGCGCCGAGCAGGCTGTCTCAAACCAAGCAAACCATATTCATAACCTTGAAGTTGAAATGGCTGCTCGAGGCGACCACATCTCAAACCAAGCAAACCATATTCATAACCTTGAAGTTGAAATGGCTGCTCGAGGCGACCACATCTCAAACCAAGTAAACCATATTCATAACCTTGAAGTTGAAATGGCTGCTCGATGCGACCACATCTCAAACCAAGTAAACCATATTCATAACCTTGAAGTTGAAATGGCTGCTCGAGGCGACCACATCTCAAACCAAGCAAACCATATTCATAACCTTGAAGTTGAAATGGCTGCTCGAGGCGACCACATCTCAAACCAAGCAAACCATATTCATAACCTTGAAGTTGAAATGGCTGCTCGAGGCGACCACATCTCAAACCAAGCAAACCATATTCATAACCTTGAAGTTGAAATGGCTGCTCGAGGCGACCACATCTCAAACCAAGCAAACCATATTCATAACCTTGAAGTTGAAATATTAAAATTCCAGAGATCGCTGTATGGAAAGTGCATTGCTGTAATGTCAAGTCTCCATTCATTTATTACAAGAAAATAAACTACTATGAGCGTAAAAAATAACATTTTTGTTACACAACCATTATTACCACCATTAGAAGAGTTTATTCCCTATATGAAAAAAATATGGGAAAACAAGATTCTTACGAATGGTGGCCCATTTCACCAGCAACTTGAGAAAGCTCTTTGTGAATATCTAGGGGTAGAGCACATTGCTCTGTTTACGAATGGCACTATTGCTTTGGTGACGGCTTTGCAAGCATTACGTATTACTGGTGAGGTGATCACCACACCCTACTCCTTTGTGGCTACAGCACATTCACTATTATGGAATGGAATTAAACCCGTATTTGTAGATATTGATCCCGATACGCTTAATATGGATCCAACTAAAATAGAAGCGGCTATTACCCCACAAACAACAGCTATCATGCCAGTGCATTGCTACGGTCACCCATGCGATATTGAGGCGATACAAAAAATTGCTGATAGGTATAACCTTAAAGTAATTTATGATGCCGCTCACGCTTTTGGTGTGAAATGTCATTGTGGAAGTGTTCTCAACCATGGCGACTTGTCGGTGCTAAGCTTTCACGCAACCAAGGTATTCAATACCTTTGAAGGTGGGGCGATTGTTTGTCCTGATGCTAAAACCAAACAACGTATCGACCAACTTAAAAACTTTGGCATCGTTGACGAGGTGACCGTGGTGGCTCCTGGTATTAACGGAAAAATGAGTGAAATGAATGCAGCTTTTGGCTTGCTACAACTTCAATATTTAGATCATGCTATGCAACACCGTAAGGAAATAGATACTCATTATCGTGAGGAGTTGGCAGGGGTAAATGGTATTAAGTGTTTGGCTGATTCGGGGGAAGTGATTGCTAATTACTCCTACTTTCCGATACTGGTGCAACCAGAATACTTTATGACTCGTGACGCCTTATATGAAAAACTTAAAGCACAAAATATTTATGCTCGGCGTTATTTTTACCCATTGATTACAGATTTTCCTATGTATAGAGGACTGCCTTCTGCGCAGCATGGCAATTTACCCGTAGCTGCAGATGCTGCTTCAAAAGTATTGTGTTTGCCAATACATCCTACGTTAACCCGCCAGGATATTACGCGCGTTATCAATGTGATTACTGAGTGCGTTAAGTGAAACGTCGTTTAGTGGCTTATTTGCAAATATTGAGCGGTGGAGATGTGAAATCGCCCTCAAATAACTTTCACATAATCCGCTACATTCTAGCCTTGCTTGTGCTGTATTCGCATTCCTATGGTTTGTTAGCGTTACCAGAACCAGGTTTATTTATATTTACCTTTGGCGCACTGGCGGTTAAGTGCTTCTTTGCTCTGAGCGGATATTTAATTGCATTAAGTTGCTTGCGTACAGATAATTTGGGATTTTATGCATGGAATCGAGCACTCAGAATTTTGCCTGCTTTGTTTATTGCTTTGATAGCGAGTCATTATGTGGGTAAATATTTTAATTTTTTCATCCATAACCCAGTACCTTACATTATAAATGGACCTGTCTGGACATTGCCTTGGGAAGTGCTTTGTTATTGTTTATGTGGTTTGCTTTGGTGGCTAGGTTTGTTAACGATAAGTTCATTAGGCGCCATTGTTATTATTTCATGGATGCTTTTTACTATATTGCCTACAGCAAGTGATACTGCCGCGGTAATTGCCCCACTAATAATGTTGTTCTTTTTAGGCGCATATATTGCAGTAAATAAAAAACATATAAATCTTACTTTAGCGGGCCCAATATTTTTTTTATTGCTAATATTTGTTTGCCTTGATCTAAACGCAGTGGGCTTAACATGGCTGTTTAAGTGCATTCCATTTTTATGGGGGCCAAGTTTTGCAACTCAAAAATATCAATTAATAATTTTTCTATTTTCATTACCATTCGTTTTGATTTGGCTGGCATATTGCAAACCTGTTATACGGTTGCGTAACGACTACTCTTATGGCATGTATGTTTTAGGCTGGCCAGTTCAACAAGTCATTATTGCCACCACAGCCCCCCCCCGATGTTGCTCTTTTTCATTACATGGGTAATAACGCACTGCCTTGCAATGTTGTCTTGGCATGCTGTTGAAAAAAAAGCACTTAAGTTTAAGCGTTGATTTTTGAGTGATATTAAGAGGATAGCTTAATGGCAATGTTATCGCGTGAGGTTGTTGAGGAAATGGGTTTTGCTTCAATTGGTGAAAATGTGCAGATTTCAGATCGTGCCTCATTTTACAATATCTCAAAAATATCTTTGGGAAATAATGTAAGAATTGATGATTTCTGTGTGATCTCTGCTGGTAAAGGTGGCATAAGCATAGGTAATAATATTCATATTGCTGTATTTGCGCTATTGATGGGGGTGGGGAAAATCACACTGTCTGATTTCTGTAATATATCTTCGCGGGTCTCTATCTACTCAAGCAATGATGATTATTCTGGGTCTGCTATGACAAACCCGACAGTGCCAAGTCAGTATACCCAGGTAAAAAATGCCGACGTTTTGCTTTGTAAGCATGTGATTATTGGCAGTGGCAGTATCATTCTGCCTGGTATTACTCTTGAAGAAGGTGTGGCGGTAGGGGCGCTGTCTATGATAACAAAAGATTGCGAAGCTTTTGGCATATACGCAGGGAATCCTGCACGACGTATCAAAGAGCGTAAGCGTGATCTCCTTGTATTAGTGAAGTCATATCTTGCGAGCATCAAAGTTTGATAATTTGATGTGATGTGGTCGCAGTTCATTTAAGTAATTTAAAGGTAAATTAATTATGAAAAAATAAATTCAAGAGAGTAGATGGATATTGCATTATTAAATCAATAAATAGGAGATGGAAATGAAGTTGAATAAGATTGTTTTTGTATTAACAACAGCACTGGTCTTGGTTGGTTGTGGCTCAGATAATAAAGCTCTAGTAGTTTCGGCAGATGACTTTTGTGATATAAATTCACCCAAAGGTGAGATAAACGCGCAAGACGAATTGCTTGCTTGGGGATGGGCTTTTGACAAATCAACAGGCAAGATACCTGAAAGTATTTCAATGCAGTTCATTTCTGAAGATACAAAGAATGGGTTGCGTATTGAGTTAAATAGAGATTCTAGGCCAGATGTGGCAAAAGCATTTAATCTACCAGTTGAAATGGCTGGTTATAAGACTAAAATTAATTTAAAAACTCTTACGCCTGGTGTCTATTCTGTCTCAATTGTACAAGGCGAAGATGGAAAACTCCTACTTTGTACCAGCAAGTCAAAACTAATTCTTAAATAAAAGAAACCCTAGTGATTATTCATCTGTTTTTTTAAACAATTTATGGAGTTAGGTTTTGGACCAAGATATTTTTCAAATTAATCGCAGTTTATGCAGTGAGGAAAAGCTCGCCCTTTTGAGTTTCATTGCTCGCGAATTCAACTTGGAGCAATTAGTTACGCTTGCAGGTTCCAACTTTCGATTGATTGCTGAATTTACTTACGATAAATTAGTGCTGAACCAAACGAATGCAGACCTTATTTACTGCGATTTTTCAGATGTATCTGAACTCGAGACAATCTCCGTAGCAAATCTTATTAAATTGCTGTCGAAAAAAGGCATCATTTGTATTGAAGGGTTAGACAATACAAAAAAACTAGGGCAATATTTTCAAGACTCATTTCAGCCTCTACTTGAAGTGAATGGTTTTTCGATTTTTGGACGTCTTAATGGTGAGCGTGCAATCAGCAGCATGTCTTACCAAGTGGATCTTTTTCGGCGAAAGTACTATTTTGAAAATGAAAGGAAAAAACGTCTTCAGAAATCAGGGAATTTACCATTAGTCACAGTAATCATCCTCACTTACTGTCATGAGCAATTTATAGTTGAGTGTTTAAACTCGGTATTTAGCCAGCAAGGCAATTTCCGTATGCGCGTCATTATTATAGATGACGCCTCTTTAGATCAGAATGTACAAGTTATTCGCAACAACATAGCCCATAGAAGTAACGAATCTATGCAAATAGAATTCATAGAGAACTCACAAAATTGCGGAGTTGTAAAAAATCTTGCTTCCTCTATTCGCTTGGCTGCGGGTTGTGACTACCTGACCTTTTGTGAGGGTGACGATTTCTGGAGTTCTGAATCACGTATCCAGAAGCATATAGACTTCTTACTGGATAATCCAAAATGCGTGATGTCATTCAATAATATAGAGATGTGTTCTTCGGATGGCGGTTCTCGGCAAATTTATGAGGAGCAAGCTACACAACCGCTCGAGTTTATGAGCGGAAACGACCTAGCTGCTAATAATTTGATAGGTAATTTTACTGCATGTTTCTATGACGGCATTTTGGCAAGAGTTATGCCAGAAAAGTTATTTGAAATGTATACAGTAGATTGGATGCTGAACCTATACTGCTCTCAGTTCGGAGGAATTTGTCATCTTCGAGAGCCATTATCTGTTTATAGGCAGCACGAGGGTGGCGAGTGGAGTAGTTTGAAAGAGTCCAATAAGGCTTTAAAGCTTCAATCATTAATAGACGAGTACAATATTTTTCTGGATTTTCAATATAACGAGGGTTTTGAGAAATATAAACGAGTGATTTTAGAATGGATGTTTCATCGCCACCCAGGAAAGATTGAAAAATTTGATCTCATGATTTTGGATGATGTTTTCCCAACGAAATATAGTGGCTTTCGCTATGCAGAGTTTACTGGTTATTTAGAACATTTTCCAAAATCGATAGCACTTCTATCTGGAGCAACATTGCCTTTTCTTGGTGAAGAGCCACTAAATATCCTAGTACGAAAATACCAATTGCGCTACCCACGTTTGGGAAACCAACTTTTAAATACCTCTCCGTTTCCTGTCCAATTTTGTAAATTGTTGTATGTAAACTTCTTGAACAATGCATTTGCACTTTTGCCGATAGCTGAAGAGGCTAGGGTGCCGTTTGTTTTTACGCTATATCCAGGAGGTGGTTTTGTTCTAAATAATCCAGATTGTGATCGCAAGCTTAGACGAATATTTGATTCGCCATCATTCCTAAAGGTTATAGTTACTCAGCAGATAACTTACAACTATCTTGTTGACCATTGCTTGTTTCCAGCAGACAAAGTTGAGTTTATATTTGGTGTGGTGATGCCACAGGAATCATTTATTTATCCAATCCCAACAGATAAGCTAAGATGGGGGCTAGGGAAGAGTCGGCTAGATATTTGTTTCATGGCACATCGTTATACGCCCAATGGCGAAGATAAAGGATATGACGTATTTCTCAACATTGCCACGCTATTGCGTAGCATGCATGACGACATATATTTTCACGTTGTAGGTCCTTATGACAATAAAACTATTGCGGTCAATTCAATTTCTGATCGCATAAAATTTCATGGTACGTTAAATTCCGAACATCTTGATGATTTCTTCAAGAACATGGATATTATTATGTCTCCGAATGTCAGTGGAAAGATATATCCTGGGTCATTTGACGGATTTCCGACTGCCAGTTGTACCGAAGGTGGATTGCGCGGAACAGCAATGTTTTGTCTTGATGAATTTAATTCATCCGCAGGACACTTCGTTGATGGACATGAAGTTGTTCTAATAAAGTACAACTTGGAACATATCGTAAATAAGGTTGAGTTTTACTATCTAAATCCTGAAGAATTAAGAAATATTGGTGAATGTGGTAGTAAACGAATTCAAGTTTTATACAGCTATGAAGCGCAGATGAAGCCGAGAATTAAAATACTTCATGATTTGATTGAATCACCATTTGTTTTTGACGATAAAAAGTTGCGTAATCTTAGCCATTATGTTCAGCCGTTGTCTTTTAGCCCATTAAATGTTGAAGTAATCTCCATTCCTTCGCCAATCTTGGTATGGTTAAAAAAATACAGCCCAGAAGTGATAAAAGTCTATTACAGAAAATTCATCAAGATTCATGTTAGGTCTAATGATGTCAGTTAATTTTACTGCTTCAAGCAAAAGTAAAGATAATCCTCCCTTAGTTAGCGTGGTTATTCCTTCTTACAACCAATCAGGTTATATTGAAAAAGCGATAAATAGTGTCTTGTCACAGGATTTTGTAGACATTGAACTGCTGATCTCTGATGATGCTTCTCCGGATATTAGTTGGGAGGTCATTCAACGAATCAAAGATCCGAGAATTCGTACTTTTCAACAACAAAAAAATATTGGGCCAGTTGGGAATCTTGTGTTTCTGATAAAAGAGTCACGCAGTAAATACATTGCTTTACTGAATTCTGATGACTTCTGGTTGCCAGGAAAACTCGCCAAACAAGTTGAAATAATGGAGTCTGATTCAAATCTGGGGGCCTGTTTTACTTGGGCAGACCTGGTAAATGAGTCTGGAGATATAATCTCTGGAGCTGAAGCGATATGGAGTGATGTATTTAGGCAGCCTAATCGCTCACAGGGAGAATGGCTCAATCATTTCTTTTTCCGTGGCAATTGCATCTGTCACCCAAGCATGTTGATTCAACGTAAGGTATATAGTCAATTGGGTTTTTATAATCCGGGATTTAGGCAATTACCAGATTTTGAAATGTGGATCCGAATAGTTAAGCACTACCCCATATACGTTATTCAAGAAACTCTGGTAGGTCACTTACGTACAGGTGTTAATACCAGCGCGGTAAACCCTGAAAATTCAGCACGAAACCTCACAGAGCTTTCAGAGATATTTTATAACTTTTTCCGTAACATCCCTGATGATTTATTTGTTGCAGGGTTCGAATCACATTTTCGTCTGAAAGGAGTGCAATGGACTTCGGATAGATTGCATTGTGAAAAATTATTTTTGATGCTGAACGCTGGGTTTGCAGAAGAGGCGGCGAAATCTGCAGCGATACGTAGTTTTTATGAAAGTTTTTGTAATCCTGAATTTGAGCAGATGCTATTAAATGAGTATTCTTTTTCAATTTTTGACTATTATCAAATAACTGGAAATAGTGGGTTTGGTTACTTCTACCTGCATTCGATACTCCAGAATGCTCCTGTCTTATCTAAGTGCTCCAAGGGTTTCGGCCATATTTGGCGAAATTGCCAAATTTATAAATTTTATACAAAAGTCAAGAATCGACTGATGCCATGGGGTTTTGGAAGCGATTGAGTTTCTGATAGCCTTTATAAAAGACAGTATGTAGAAAGTTTTTAGAGGAACCTATGCCTGCGAATCGCTTATATTTTACATGGTGCTTCGACAGCAACATCTCATGTGAAAAACTACATATTAACAAGGACTTAACTCCAGAGCGCCATATGTTTACTAACCAAATTTATCACTTTCAGTTTGAATTGATGCCAAGAAAAATTCAACGTAATCTATGTATTGATCGGCTTATTAATATTTCTTCTGTAGCCACGATTTCAACTGAATATCAGGGCTCTTGCTTTATTGACTATTTACCTCCAGTTTTATTGAGTATAGGCCGTGCGTTGATTTCACCTAAGTTTAAGAGATTGATAATTATATTTTTTCGGCGGGGTAAAGTGTGAGTGCGCCTGTAGTTTCAGTGATTATGGCAACTTACAATCATGCTGATTTTGTCAAACAAGCAATCGAAAGTGTATTGGTGCAACAAGGGCTTGAATTCGAATTTCTTATTGCAGATGATGGATCTTCTGATCATACGAAAGATGTTGTGGCTTCAATTAAGGACAAAAGAATTCAGTTCTTTGCAAATGATGTGAATCGTGGTGCATGTGTTGTTTTGAGTGAGTTAATTGAACGGGCTACTGGTGAATTTATTGCATTGATTAATTCAGATGATTACTGGACGACCCCAGATAAACTGGCATATCAGGTGCAGATTATGAGAGAGCATCCTAGTGTTGGCGCGTGCTTCGGTAGAGCTAGGTTTGTTGATAGAGATGGACAAGCAATTAATAAGTCATCATTGTCTTTCGGAACTTCTTTTGATCAAGAAAACCGTTCTCAAGGCCAGTGGTTGAGGCTGTTTTTTGATCTCGGCAATTGTATATGCCACCCAACAATGCTTATTCGCAAGTCTTGTTATGATGACATTGGAATGTATAACAATCAACTACGCCAACTACCAGATTTCGATATGTGGATTCGATTGGTCAAGCGGTATGAAATTTACATTTCAGATCGAGAACTAATTAATTTTAGAATTCTACCTGGCGAGAATGCAAGTAGCCCAACTGCAACAAACTCGATAAGAACTATTAATGAGCATCTAATGATTGCTGAAAGTTTTTTTGAGAATGTTAAACGCGATCAATTCATCGAAGGTTTTTCTGATTTGTTAGTGTTTAAAGATATACCAAGTGAAGAACATCTTTATATTGAAAAAGTTAGATTATTCTTTATTCAAAACAGGGCGTTAAATAAGCCATATAAAATAATCGGTTTGTTAAATATGTACAAAATTTTTGGCAATTCAAAAATTCACAATTTGATGGTTAATGATTATGAAATGGATGGCCCTTGGTTTCAGCAACAAATGAGTGAGTTAGATGTTTTTTCTCCAAGGATAGTTGAGGAGATAAAGTTTAAAACATTGAGGATAAGATTGGTCTTTAGAAAACTTATCTCTCTGTTTGATCGTAAATAGGGTGATTTTCAGTAAGAAATGCTACAAATGAAAAATTGAACATTGAGAACCATATTGACAAAAATTTCATAATAACACATTGAATTTTATTAATTTTTAGTTGCAAGCCAAATCGATAAATTATTGAGGTATTTAAACAATCTACATCAGGTGTTGTCTTTCCTTCAGTAAGAAGTGGACTTGCACCAAATTGAACCTTTTTCTAAAGTAGTTGTATTAAGCAAAGCTAAAGCCAGCTGATTCAACATATCGCATCACGGTATCAGTCTTTGACCAGCGCCCACGGTTCATGATGATAGGCAAGCTGGCGCCAGATAACAGTAAATCCTGTGCTGCCCCTACGCGTAAGGAGTGACCGCTTATTTGTTGAATGATGCTCGGATCTAGGTTTGAACTTATGGCGATCCTCTTATAGATGCGGTTGATGTGTGAGGAGTTTAATCCTTCAGACAATTCGCCTTTTTTCTTAATGCCACGGAAGATCTTGCCGCTGTGTAGGTCCGTGGCTATTAACCATGCATTTAATGCTTGTTGCGCTTCAACGCTCAAGTACAACCATCGGCCTGCAGCTTCTTGGTCGGTCTTGCTCCGGCGCAATCGCAAGCGGAGGGTTTTGATTGGCAGGCTCTCATTTATTATTAGATCCTCTACCTGCAACGAAACCAGTTCACTCCTGCGGCATAGGCTGTCGTAGGCCACCAAGAGGAGGGCGCGGTCACGTATGCCACGTAGGTTGTCTTCGGTGATGCTGAGCATCTTTTGCAGTGTGGTCGTGGTAATGCCGTAGGCCTGCTTATGCTCGCGCCCAAGCGTCCTAAACATACGACGCACCTCTATCTTAACGTCAGAGTGCTGTGTTGGGTCTGGCAGTTCGTTAAGCTTGTGTATGGTTGCAATGGCGGCCACCCCAATACGGATGGTGCTAGACTTTAGCTGTCCATCCGCCAGCTTTTTCACGTACTGCGCGACAACTTTACTGCTCGCCGGCAATGCGCATTCGCTCAAACTATCACAGTAAGCGATGAATTTTTCGAAATTGGACTTGTAGGCTCGGATGGTGGCCGGCGCGTACGCACCATCGATTCGTTCTATTGTGTTTAAAAGCATTTGTTTTGATTTCATGGTATATTCTTCATGAGTTAACTAACAAGTGTTAATGATACTTTAAATATCAATAAGAGTCAATAGTGATAACATCTGAGCAAATAAGAGCTGCTAGACAGCTAATACGAATTACTGCAGATCAGCTGGCTAAGTCTTCTGGCGTAGGTTTGGCGACTATTAGACGTTTTGAATTAATGACAGGTGTGCCATCTGGCAATGCTAGGTTACTAGAGTCAATACAGCGCTCTCTTGAAGAGAGTGGCGTCGAATTCATAGGCACCCCAGACGAACGACCCGGCGTACGTCTCAAATAAGTCATGGCTGGCATCCCTAAAACCCCGCGTTCCGGTGGCCCTAAAACAACTGCAGGGAAGGTCGCGACCTCTCGTAATGCCATCAAGACCGGCGTGTATTCGGCGATGGTAGTCATCCCGGGTGAGTCGGAAGAAGATTTCAGGGCACTACACGAAGAGTTTTTGGCCAGCTTTAAACCGCACGATGTCGCAGAGAGCGCTATCATCCATGACCTCACCGTCCTGACCT
>TBL_comb47_HYPODRAFT_10004911_pt1 | contig 15202 bp, 10 predicted proteins | sample TroBogypolimnion_40_FD_10682 | JGI IMG/M metagenome (IMG submission 10682)
TGCCAACCGTATTTTTAACAATGTAATCCACAATATATTGAGGGGTATAATAGACACCGCCTGCCTTGCGGACTTCCGGCTTCTCTTCGATCTTTGCAAGGTGACCGGGAGTGATCCTGATAACTTTACCCAAAAACTGTTCATAAGCAGTCCCCAATATTTCGACCGGCATTGCATTGAAGGCATAAGGACTTGGGTAATAAAGTTCTTTGATAATGGTCTTAATCACCTTATTGTCAACTTTGACCTCTTTGCTGATTTGGTCTTTTTTAAAATCAAAAAGCCCCGAATTGTATTTCGCATCGGCTTCCGCAAAAATGACAAACAGGTTTTGGTAGTAGTTTCCATGTGACAGGGCACTTTTCAGAATATCATGAGGTTCGATATTCCGGTCCTCAGCAATACGCAGGAAAATGATTCGGTCGAGTGTTTGCTGAACAACAAAATTTATCTCGTCCTCCCCAAGGTTTTTGTTGTTCCAACTGATCGAAGTGGCAAGATAGGTCCTCCAGCTATCCAACGACATCAGGAACTCTTTGTCAACCGTGGTAGTCCCTTTTTTATTGGAATTGTCCTTTACATACTTATCAAAGCTTCCTTTAAGCACCTGTTCCTTACTGAATGTATTCCAGAGGAAGTCAATTTTTTTTGCGTAATCGCGAAAAGTAAAATATTCAATCCTTGCTATAGAGGCTTTGTCGGTGGGGTTAGGCTTGCGGGTACAGTCGTAAACGGCAAATTCTTCAAAGTCGGTAATGATGCTGATGGGCAGTTTGGCGTTCCATCCATACCGTCTTACCTGATAAGCTGCACTGATGTCGTCTTTTACAACGACACTTGGTTTTTTGGCTTCGACAAAAAACAACCGTTTGCCACCACCCAACTTAAACGAATAATCGGGTGACTTTGTCGTTTTACCAATCCTGACCCTGTCTTCGTGGATCACTTCACGGTATGATTCGGCGTATCCTTCCTCATTGTCAACGTCCCAACCCAAAGCCTTGAAAAATGGGTCGATAAAATCCCTGCGTGTAAGCGTTTCGTTGTAATTCACATTCTTGTAAGAATCGAATTGCATTTCAAAACGTTCGACCAGTTCAGAAATTTTCTCGTAAGCGGCCTCTTTTGTTATCATTTCAGGACCTGTTATTTAGGTTTGTTAAATATACGAATTAAAAAATTCAGAATTACCCCAACTCCACGATCGTAATCCCCGATCCACCAAACTGAACATGCTCGTCCCTCACCTTTTTAACGACTGGTTCCGACCGGAGGTAATTTTGGATCAATTCGCGCAGGATGCCGTTCCCTTTGCCATGCAGGATGTGCAGCTCGCTGGCATCGACCATAATCGCCTCATCGACAAACTCTCTGATCTTTTGAAGCGCTTCCTCGGCACGCAACCCGCGTACATCAATATTCGACTTGAACACCAACTTGCGGTCACCAATCTCCTGGTTGATCAGTCCCATGGTCCGGTTTTCGGTTCGTACTTTTTTAACTTCGCTTCCTGGCACGGCTTCCAGTTTTTTCCGGTTGACAACCGAGCGTAGGTGGCCAAATGCAACTGTTATATTATCAGACTTAATTTCAAGAACTTCACCCAGGGTATCCTGCCCTTGAAAACGCACCCATCCCCCAACTTCGATTTGTGTCGGTGCTTTACGGTGGACAATCACCTCTTTTTTTGGTTCTTCTGGTTTTTTTGGACGGTCACGGCGCTCGATCTCCTTTTTCTTTAACTTCTCCATTTTCCGGATAATCCGGTCGCTGTCGTCCTCCTCCACTTTCCGCGAAACTTCTGCTTTGAAATCATCGAGCTTCTGACGCGCTTCCAAAGTCCGTTCTTTATCGGCTGAAGCCTCCTTGATCTCGCGGATGGTCCGTTCGATGATCCGGTTCGAACCTGACAAGATCTCTTCAGCTTCGTGTTTTGCCTTGTCGAGAATCTCCTTGCGCAACTTCTTCGTTTCCGAAAGGCTTGTCTCATATTTTTCAGTCAGCTCCTCCAGGCTTTTCTCCATTTGCCTGATTTTCTGACGTTTGTTCTCCCAATATCGTTTGTCGCGGACAATATCGCGCAGGTGTTTGTCGAAATCGATGTGATCGACCCCGATTTTATTGGTCGCATCCTGAAGGATCTCTTCCGGAAGTCCAATTTTTCGGGCAATCTCGAATGCAAAAGAACTTCCGGGCTCGCCAATCTGGAGCTGGAAAAGCGGTTCCATACGGTGCGAATCGTAAAGCATGGCACCGTTTGCAATTCCGGGTGCCGAGGAGGCAAAATGTTTAAGGTTGGTATAATGGGTCGTGATCACACCAAAAGTTCCGAGTTCGTTCATTTTGTTGAGGATCGACTCGGCGATGGCACCACCCAGCATTGGTTCAGTACCGGTCCCAAACTCATCGATCAACACCAACGATTCGGGGGAACAATTCCTTACAAAAAACTTCATATTGTAAAGATGTGAACTATAAGTACTTAGATCGTTATCCAATGATTGGTCGTCACCGATATCCATAAAAATAGCCCGGAACAATCCCGTATGGCTATCAACCTGAACAGGAATTGGAATTCCACACTGGACCATATACTGCAACAAACCCACAGTTTTGAGGCAGACCGATTTACCGCCTGCATTCGGGCCCGAGATCAACAACATCCGGTTGTGCTTGTCGAGACAAATGTCCAGTGGAACGATTTTGCGCTGTTCACGCGCAAGGTTGACTTCCAAAAGGGGATGGCGGGCAGCGATCCAATCGATCCCCATCGTATTGGTCAATACCGGTTTGACCGATTTACATTCGATGGTCCAGACCGCTTTTGCCCTGATAAAATCGAGGATTGCCAACACCTGGTACGAAAAAGCAATATCGTCGGCATACGGGCGCAGTTCATCGGTGAACTTTGTGAGGATTTTCACAATCTCGCGCCTTTCGGCCGATTCGAGTTCCCTGATCCGGTTATTGGTCTCCACAATCTCCTCCGGTTCAACATAAGCTGTCCGACCTGTAGCCGACTCATCGTGGATGATCCCCTTGATTTTCCGTTTATTGGCAGCACCCACAGGGATTACGGCCCTACCATCGCGCATCGAAACGGAAATGTCCTTATCGACAAGCCCTTCAGCCTGGGCCTTTCTCAAAATGTTGCCCATGATTTTTGATACGCTCGATTGCAAGGATAGAATCTCCCTGCGGATTTGTGCCAGTTCGGGTGAAGCATTGTCCTTGATCTGGCCGTGCTTGTTGATGATCTGATCGATCCTGGTATAGATAAAGGGGAATACCTGCACATTGCGAACCACATCTTTCAATCTCACAAAAGTTCCCTCTTCCAAATTTTTGAAGAAAGCAACAATGGCACGTACCGTTTCGAGCGAGCGGCGCAGGTCGAACAGTTCAAAAACCTCCAGAAAAGTTCCGGCAATTTTCGACCTTTCCAAGGCAGAACGCATATCGATGAAATATCCGCTTGGGAAATTCAACCCATCGCCAATGATCTTTACAAATTCGATTGTTTCATCCAGTTGTCGTTCAACCTGTTCTCGGTCGGATGAGAAATTGCACTCATCGACCTGTTCCTTGCCCAAGGTGCTCAGGCAACGCCCCTGGAGCACTTCACGCACTTTGTCAAAACCTATCTTACTCTCAAAATTCGCAGGGTAAATATCCATACATGATCATTGATTACGCCACAAAAATAACGAGGAAAATCGGGTTTTCAGAAGTTTAAAAGCATGACGTCAATAACTAGACTGCTCATTTAGAATAAATACCTGTAATTCAGATAGTAAGCAATGTAAATCCACTATTATTAAAGTAGTTGTCTTCAGATCATCTTTAAGTGAATCCCTTTGATCAGATCGTCCCTTAACTTTAGCAGTTCGACCGAGCATCCTACCTTATAAATGTGGGGCATAATAAACCGTTTGTGTTCGGCAGGCAACATTTCTGACCTTGACATTAAATATTTGTGGCATTGAAGGGGCGAAGAGGAAGTGAGCAACATTGTACCAGATTCATAGACTTTGATCTGAAGCAATTCCCGTTTTAGCCCGACAACACTGGTGCATTTGTTAGGATGAACCGGGTTATAGATACAATCGCAACTATCGGGGTCTTCATTTTCGAGAAAGATGCCGTCACGGAAAAAATTTCCTTCGCTATCGTAAAACCGGTAGAGCAATTTTCTTCCAGGTAATGTCATCTTTTCAATATTTTCTGATAACTTGAGGCGTGGTTTGCCATTGGAGAGTGACAATTTATAAACCCCGTCAAGTGCCGCATCAGGTTTGCCGGTCACAAGCTCTGTACCAATTCCAAAACCATCAATTGGCGCACCCTGTTCATCTAGGCTATTGATCACATATTCATTTAACTGATTGGATGCCATTATTTTAATGTAGTTCAAACCCGCAGCATCCAACATTTTGCGCGATTTTTTACTCAAATAGGCCAAATCGCCGCTGTCGAGCCGTATTCCAATGATCCGGTTCCCGATGGCCTCCATCTCTTTGGCAACAACAATTGTATTGGGTATCCCGCTTCGCAAGGTATCATAGGTGTCAACAAGAAGGATTGTTCGGTTAGGATTAAACCTTGCATATTCACGGAACGCTGTCAACTCGTCATCAAAACTTTGTACCCAGCTATGGGCCATGGTACCCGTCACCGGGATATCGTACAATTCGCCGGCAAATACATTTGAAGTAGAGGATGCACCTCCAATCATTGCGGCGCGACTTGCGTGGATCCCCCCCAACCCATGGGCACGACGAAGACCAAATTCAGCAAATATTTTTTCATTGCAAACCAATTTAATCCTGAAAGCTTTGGTAGCGATCAATGACTGAAAATTCAAAGTATTCAGGAGCAAGGTCTCGATCAACTGTGATTCGATGATATTTCCCTCAACCCTCAGAATCGGTTCATTCGGAAAAACAATTTCCCCCTCACGGACAGAATAGATGGTCCCTTTAAAACTAAAATCTTTCAGATATTCGAGAAATTCTTTGCAAAACCCGTTTTGGCTAAGGTAGTTCAGTTCCTCCTCCGAATAGCGGAAAGCTGACAACATCTTAAGAAAATCGTCAAGGCCGGCAAATACAAGTAACCCTCCTTCAAAAGGGTTTGTCCTGAAAAAATAATCGAAAACGGACGGATCGTCTTTTTTGCCAGCCAGAAAATATCCTTGGGCCATCGACAATTCGTAGTAATCGGTAAAGAGTCCTATGCTTTCCAAGGATGTATTTGCCAACATGATTTTTTATAGTTACTTTGTTTTCATACTATAACAGTTTTACTCCTGAATAAGTTTTTCCAGAGCGAAACAAAAAATCCCGGCGAAGTTCCGGGATTTTTTGTTTTTAGAAACCTAACGCTCAATTGTTTGTGACCTGTCGGGGCCCACAGAAACAATCTTTACAGGAACTTTCATCCGGGCTTCAATAAATTCGATATAATTGATCAGACCGACAGGGATACCTGAAACATCTGACACTCCGGTCAAAGTCGTTTTCCACCCGGGAAGAGTCTCATAAACCGGTTCTACCTGCCCATCCAGTTCGTATGGAAATTCTTCAGTCAGTTCACCATTGATTTTATACTTTGTACAAATCCTAATCGAATCAAAGTCATCAAGGACATCGGCCTTCATCATTATCAACTCAGTGACACCATCAATCATGATGGCATATTTCAATGCTACGAGATCGAGCCAGCCACACCGGCGCGGACGCCCGGTTGTTGACCCATATTCATGTCCGATATCCCTAAGTTTTTGGCCAGTCTCATCGTTCAGTTCTGTCGGGAAAGGTCCGCTCCCTACCCGTGTGCAATAAGCTTTGAAGATGCCATAAACCTTCCCGATTTTGCCAGGTGCTATACCAAGCCCGGTGCAAGCTCCGGCAGTAATTGTATTTGAGGAAGTTACGAACGGATAAGAACCAAAGTCAATATCCAGCATTGTACCCTGAGCACCTTCAGCAATCACCGATTTGCCTTCTTCGATCAAATGATTAATAAATATCTCACTATCAACCAATTGAAACTGACGGATCGTTTCGATCCCTTCGAACCATGTACTTTCATAATCATTTAAAGCGGTTTCGTAATCGAAATGGTAGAAGTTGGTCAAAAGATCGGTATGTTGCCTTACCCTTGTATTGTACTTCTCCCTGAAATTCGAAAGAAGGTCTCCGACCCTAAGCCCGTCACGGCCAATTTTGTCCCGATAAGCCGGTCCGATTCCTTTTAAAGTAGAACCTATCTTTGCATCGCCCTTGGCAGCTTCAGAGGCTGCGTCAAGAAGCCGGTGTGTAGGAAGGATCAGGTGTGCTTTTTTGGAGATGAAAAGTGTCTTTTTCAGGTCGAACCCCAATTTAAGCAATGAATCGATCTCCTTTTTAAAAATGGAAGGGTCAATAACAACGCCGTTCCCGATAATATTGATCTTATCGTCCCTGAATATTCCTGAAGGAATGGTATGGAGGACATGTTTTATATTGTTGAATTCCAGTGTATGCCCGGCATTTGGTCCTCCCTGAAAACGGGTGATGACATCATAACGCGGGGTTAGCACATCCACAACTTTACCTTTTCCTTCGTCTCCCCACTGAAGACCAAGTAATACATCTACCTTCATATGATCATTATTTTTATGTTTCAATACGCAAAAAGCGAACAAAGGTAAAGATAAATTTTTGAAAAGTGGTCATAAAAAAACCTCCCGAATGGAGGTTCCTTTTCAAAACGAATATGTTCTATATGACGACCAAAATAGCGAACGACTTTCAACCCATGCACATATATTATTGGCTTACAGTCCTCTTCTAATTCAATCGGCAGTAAATTTCGTTGTTGGTTCTTCCATCTCACCATACAAATAGAGGGAGTGATGCGAAAGTTTAAAGTTATGCTTGGCACATGCATCCTCGATGATTTCCCGGATTCGGGGATCATGGAACTCAAGCACCCTTCCATTCCGGATATCAATCAGGTGATCATGCTGAGTAGATGCAAGGGTTTTTTCGAACTGTGCAATATTTTTTCCAAACTGATGCTTGACAACCAATTTACAATCAAGAAGCAACTCGATTGTGTTGTAAAGGGTAGCCCTGCTTACCCTGTAATTCTTGTTTTTCATCGAAATATACAATGTTTCGATGTCAAAGTGGCCATCCCTCGTATAAATCTCATCAAGAATAGCGTACCTTTCAGGAGTTTTCCGATGCCCTTTCCGTTCAAGATACTCGGTAAAAAGGGACTTTACTGTTTCTTTATTGTTATGCAGGCTATTCATACTTAATCTAAGTTAAAATAGGGTGTAAAAATAGAAATATTTTAATAAAATCAATCTTTAAGGCAAAAAAATATTATAACAACGCCTTAAATCTCCTTTCTACTGACCGAATCCACCCCTTTTATCCCCAAAAGCTTTGTGATCAACGCGTCAAGAATGTCTGTATTATGGATATACAGATAAAGGTTCCCTTCAAATATCCCATCATGTGCATCCAGGTTGATAGACCTCATATTGATGCCATAATCGTTTGAAATGATATTGGTAATTTTATGCGCAATGCCCTGCTGATCAAAACCCTTCATATACAGATGAGTAAGATATGAAAGAACTTTTGATTTTGTCCAGGTGGCCTCAACGATATCATCACCCTGACTCGACATCATCTTAACAGCCTCGGGACATGACTTATTGTGGATCATGATTTGATCATCTTCAGTCACAAAGCCAACAACATCGTCTCCAGGTATCGGATTGCAACAGGAGGCCAGAATGTAATTCGATTTCTTCGAATTTTCATTTAAAAGGAACGGTTTCTTTTTATCGATCGATGGATTCTCGCTTTTTTTATCCCCCCCGAACGAAAGCTTCCAGAATTTTACAAATTTATTGACTGATTTTTCGTGAAGTGTGGTTTCGAGATTATCGAGCCTAACCAGTCCCATGCCGATTTCGGCATAAAGTTGTTCCTTTGTATGGAGCCCGTAGTGGTTGATCAGTTTCTTGAGGGTGTTAGAGGCAGGCTTAACATTCAGCTTATCCAGTTGATCATTTAATTCTGTCCGCCCATCTTCGATGTGCTTTTTCTGTTCCTGCTTGAACGAGTCTCTTATTTTTGATTTTGCTTTTGCGGTAATTGCACTTTCGATCCATGATGGTTTGGGTGATTGTTTGTCGGATGTGAGGATCTCGACCTGATCGCCGCTTTTTAAGACATAACTCATCGGGACCAAAAGATGGTTAACTTTTGCACCCATGCAATGGTTGCCGAGTGCCGAGTGGATGTCGTAGGCACAATCGAGAACCGTAGCACCTTTGGGTAACATCTTCATTTCACCTTTGGGTGTAAAAATCACTATTTCCTGAGAGAAGAGATTCAGCTTAAACTCGTCAAGAAAATCGAGAGCATCCGATTCAGGGTTTCTAAGCAGTTCCCGAATTTTCAGCAACCACCTGTCAAGTTCGTTCTCATTCGCCCCCTCCTCCTTATAACGATAATGCGCAGCAAACCCACGTTCGGCAATCTCGTCCATTCGCTCCGTACGAATCTGCACCTCGACCCATTGACCTTCAAGCCCCATGACAGTAACATGCAGAGCCTCATAACCATTTGCTTTCGGAATTGTAATCCAGTCGCGGATCCTGTCAGGTTTAGGGGTATAAATATCCGTAATCAGGGAAAGAATATCAAAGCATTGCCTCTTTTCAGAAATTCCTTCATTTGGTTTAAAAACAATCCGGATGGCGAGAAGATCGTAAATTTCCTCGAAAGTTACGTTTTTGGTCTGCATCTTGTTCCAGATCGAATAAATCGATTTTGGCCTCCCGCTGATCGTGAAATCAAAGTTTTCTGCCCTCAGCTTCTCCTGTATCGGTTTGGCAAAATCAAACACAAGATAATTGATACGTTCTTGTTCGCTGCGGAGCTTAAGTTCGATCTGTTTATAAATGTCAGGGTTTTTATATTTAAGGCTAAGGTCTTCAAGTTCCGATTTGATGGCATAGAGACCTAAACGATGGGCCAGCGGGGCAAGAATATAGAGTGTTTCGGAAGTAATTTTCAATTGTTTCTGATAGGGCATCGAGTCGAGCGTCCGCATGTTGTGTAACCGGTCGGCGAGTTTGATCAAAATTACCCTTACATCATCAGAGAGTGTGAGGAGCATTTTCCTGAAATTTGCGGCCTGTTTGGAGTCAAAAGTCCCAGACAGTTTCGTAAGGCCGTCAACCAGGGAGGCAACTTTCGCCCCAAACATATTCTCAATGTCTTCGAGTGTGTATTCTGTATCCTCGACAACGTCGTGCAATATGGCTGCCAGTACCGATTTGGTCCCAAGTCCGATTTCACTGACAACAATTTTAGCTACAGCAATTGGATGGATAATATAGGGTTCGCCCGATTTGCGTCTGACGCCCATGTGAGCAACATTGGCAAAATGAAAAGCTTTACGGATCAATTGCTCGTGTTCAAGCGACAAAGGCCGGGTGAACGACTTCAAAAGATCTTCGAACAAATCTTCAATTTCTCTTTTTTCTATTTCGGTTTGCAAATCCATTCTGTACTAATTGCCTCTATGCTAGTTTAATTGTTATATACCTATGCGATTGCCCTGCTTTTCCCTTCCCGGCCCTTTTTTGCCGGTTTCCAAATGTAAATATATATTTAAAATATTCATGTTTGCCGATAACTTTTTGACGAGTTCTTCATATGAAAAAACGATCAGGCAAAAAGCAATCTACCCGTTGCGCTTTTTACTAATCTTATCCAGCACGATTTCAATGGTCTCAATCATGGTTCCCCATGAAAATTTCTCCTTTTCACGAACAACATTTCTGGTAAACTCCTCATTGCGATCATTTTCGAAAAAATCACAAAGTGCCTCTGTTATCGCTTCCGGACCAGGTTTTACAACATAACCTACCTTTCCATGTGGAATGATTTCCCCCAGACCACCAACATCGGTGACCAACATGGGTTTATTGTAATGAAATGCAATCTGGGTTACACCACTTTGTGTCGCAGATTTATAAGGCTGAACCACTATATCGGCAGCACCAAAATAATACGCAACTTCCTGGTCGGCAATAAAGTCAGTTCGAAGAATGATGTGTTCGGAAAGGTTTCGTGCCCTGATGATCTGCATGTACTTCTCTGAGGAAGTATAAAATTCGCCGGCAATGATCAGCTTAACCGGAAACTTGCGAAGTTTTTCATCACCAAAAGCCTCAAGAAGCCAGTCGAGTCCCTTATAATCACGGATGAAACCAAAAAATAACAGGTACCGAAAGGTTGGATCCAGGCCCAATTGCATCAAGGCCTGTTCCCGTGGAACATTTTTTCCAAAAATATCATAAAGTGGATGCGGAGTATAGACCATCGGCGCATCGGGACAAAATTGTTTTAAATCATTCAATACAGAGCGCGACATTGTAACATACCCATTACAACTATCCGTAAAATATCGCGTTAAAAAATCATCAAGAAAATGTTTTTCGTGTGGCAAAACATTATCGGCAATTGCAATGACTTTTGTATGATGGTTTCGTTTGACGATGCGTGCAATGGTGCCCAGGCATGGTGCCATAAACGGAATCCAATACCTCAACAACAACACATCAGGTTTTAAATCACGGATTTCACGCCCCACAGAAATCCAATTGAAAGGATTGATTGAATTGACTTTTATACGAATGTCCAATCCCTCAGGGGCAGGCTGATCAGAAAACTGGGTCTTGCCCGGAAAAAGGAATGAAGGGTATTGCAGGGAAAAATTGTAATTAACAACCTGATCCCCGGAATCAATCAGAGCTCGTGTAAGTCGCTCATTGAATGTCGATATGCCGCCACTACGGAAAGGCCACATAGTACCTAAAAGAATAATTTTCTTTGTCAAAGTTGTCAGATTTTCAGACAAAGGTAAAATAATCTATTCAGTAAATCACATTTCATGCGGTCGAATCCACTATCTTTGCGCCCTGATAATCTGAAACAAGACAATGGACGAGAGACCCTTAATCTTAATTACAAACGATGATGGCGTTTATGCCAAAGGTTTGAACGAACTTATTGAGGTAGTCCGCCTTTTTGGGGACATCTTCGTTGTGGCTCCCGACAGTCCCCGCTCAGGTATGTCACATGCCATTACAGTCGATCATCCGCTCAGGATAACCCGACTTCAGGAGGACGATGGGTTAACCATCTATTCCTGTACCGGAACACCTGCAGATTGCATAAAACTTGCATGTAATCAATTACTTGGGCGATTGCCCGATTTTATTATTTCAGGGATCAACCATGGTGCCAATACTTCCGTCTCTGTCTTATATTCCGGAACGATGGGTGCTACCCTTGAAGGGTGTATCCATGGTGTACCCTCAATTGGGTTTTCATTAAATGACTATAGTCCCGAAGCCGATTTCTCACGTTCCAAAATTGTAGTTGCCCGTATTTTTCAAACAGTTGCAGAACACGGCCTTCCTGAGGGTGTTTGCCTCAATGTGAACATTCCGAAAGGTGAGGTAAAAGGGATTAATTTTTGCAGGCAAACACGGGGTAAATGGGTTGAAGAATTTGAAAAACGGACCGATCCGCATAGCCGCGAATATTACTGGCTAAAAGGATATTTTAACAATGCTGAAGCTGAAGCCCGCGACACGGACGATTTTGCACTGCTCAATGGTTTTGTTTCGGTTGTACCGATAAGTACCGATCTCACAGCTTATCCGGCATTTCAGGTTATGCAGAAATGGAAATTTTAGAAACATGAATTACGACAACAAAAACTTGTTTTTCAACAAACTGTGGCACGGAATCCTGATCGGCTTTTTATTGCCGATGATTATTTTCGTGTTTTATTATCTGTACCGGTTTGGTCAATACAGTTTCCCAGAATACCTCAGCTTTTTATTCGAATCGAAGAAATTTGTTGGCGTATTAAGCATTTCGGTGTTGCCTAACCTCGCGCCTTTCTTCCTGTTGGTCAATACCGATCGTTTGAGTTCCGGCCGAGGTGTCCTGACTGCCACCATCATAATAGGAGTCGCCATTTTCATTATTAAATTGTTTTAAACCAGATGAAATACTTCATTATTGCCGGTGAGGCTTCCGGAGACCTTCATGCTTCACATTTAATGCATGAATTAAAAAAATGTGACAAAGATGCTGACTTCATGTTCTTTGGTGGGGATCTGATGTCCGCAGAAGGGGGTCGGCTGTTGAAACATTATCGCGAAATGGCATTTATGGGTCTTGTTCCCGTAATTTTAAACCTTCACAAAATCAAACGTAATTTCAGCCTGGTCAAAGAAAAATTACTCAATTTCCATCCTGATGTTTTGATTTTAGTCGATTACCCGGGTTTTAACCTTCCCATGGCAGAATTTGCCAAGTCGAACGGAATAAAAGTATATTATTACATCTCACCAAAAATATGGGCATGGAAAAAGAAACGTGTTTATAAGATAAAAAGGTTTATAGATGAACTTTTCACGATTTTCCCTTTTGAATCTGAATTTTATAGTAAATATGATTATAAAGTCAGGTACGTTGGTAACCCGACTATCGATGAACTATCGCACCGCCCCAACATGCAACAAACATTCAGTGAGTTTGTTGTTAAAAACAAATTAAGCAATAAACCCATTATTGGCTTGCTTGCAGGCAGCAGGCGGCAGGAAATTATGCGAATTTTACCGGTTTTATCAGAGGTTTCATTGCAATATCCTGAATTTCAATTCGTTATTGCAGGTGCACCTTCTCAGGAAAAAAATATTTATGACCAGGTTTTAGGAAGTATAAAGATTCCGGTGGTTTTCGACCAAACCTATGATCTTTTAAAGCAATCGACCGCTGCACTTGTAGCATCGGGGACGGCAACATTGGAGACCGCGTACCTTAATATACCCCAGGTAGTTTGTTACAGGGTGGAATTAGGAATAATCGGAGTTCTTTTCAGAAAGTACATTGTTAAGATACCATTTATATCACTTGTAAATCTGATCGGTGGAAGGGAAATCGTTAAAGAGTTGTTTCAATTTGACTGTACACCTAAAAATGTAAGTCTCGAATTATCTAAAATTCTTAACCAAAATACTTATCGCGACACAATGTTGGCAGGATATTCCGAAGTTATGGAAAAGCTTGGTGGACCGGGATGCGCTGAACGTGCTGCCAACCTGATTGTTAAGTTATTAAATGACAAATCATTGGCACAATGTTGAGTTTGTTTAAAAAGGAGATTACCCAATTTTTCGGTTCCATTACCGGCACCCTTGTTTCAGTAGTGTTCTTATTGATGACAGGACTTTTCCTTTGGGTTTTCAACGGAAACTACAACATACCCGATGGTGGCTATGCAACTCTGGATGGGCTCTTTGAAATTGCTCCCTGGATTTACTTGTTTTTAATCCCCGCTGTGACGATGCGGATGTTTGCCGATGAAAAACGGAGCGGAACAATGGAACTTTTGCTGACCCGCCCTGTACCCTCGCTTGACCTGATCCTAGCAAAATTTTTTGCCGCGCTGTTTGTTGTTTTGCTGACCTTGCTCCCAACCTTGATTTATTTTCTTTCTGTATATCTTTTGGGCAACCCGGTCGGATCAATCGATACCGGTGCAACATGGGGAAGCTATACGGGACTTTTTTTTCTGGCAGTAATTTACCTCACCATTGGATTGCTGACATCCTCCATAACCGATAACCAGATCATTTCTTTTATAGTTGCGGTTTTCCTTTGTTTTTTCTGGTATTCGGGATTTGATTTCATCGCCCATCTCCCACTCCCATCAAAAATTACATCTGTAATAACCTCAATAGGAATTAATTCTCATTATGAGTCGGTCAGTAGAGGTGTGCTCGATAGCCGTGATTTGCTCTATTTTTTATTGATGGGCGGTTTTTTTATTCTTCTTACACGCATCGTCCTCGAATGGAAACGGATACCTTTAAAAAGGAGCCTGAAACATCTGGGGTTTTATATTGGGATTATTCTATTGGTCGTATTGATTTCAGGCGACAATTTTTTCAGGTTGGATTTTACAACTGAAAAAAGGTTCACGCTTTCACCCCAAACACTTCAGGTCATTAAAAATATCCATTCACCAGTCGATGCCGAAATATTGCTTGACGGTGATCTGCCTTCTGGTTTTATTAAATTACAGAAAGCCACAATTGAAAAATTGCGCGATATTAAAATCTATTGTAATCAGCCGATTACAATCCACACCACAGACCCTTATCAGGTTGCAGCACCTGGAATTGACCAGAAAAAATATATCGAGAGCCTCCTTGCGGCTGGTATTTCACCGGTAAACCTTCGAATCAATAGTGAACAGGGTATAACGACAAAAACTGTTTTCCCGACGCTGATATTGCGATCCAATGGGAATGAACTGGCAATTAATTTGTTAAAAAACGATCCTATTCTGCGTGACGAGGAAAACCTGATCAGGTCGGTCGAATTGCTGGAATATGAACTGGCCCGGGGCATGAAAATCCTGTTCCAGGAAAAAAAAGAAACCATCGCCTTTTTGACTGGCCATGGCGAACTTGAGGAGGTACAGGTTCACGATATCTCTTCCACGTTGTCCGAAAGCTTTAATCTGAAACGGATCACTTCAGCATCACTTCTCGCTGAGGCGGACAGTTTTAAAGCAGTAATTATTGCGGATCCCATAAAACCGTTCCCAGAGAAGGACAAATTTTCGATAGACCAATATTTAATGAAGGGAGGACGGATCATGTGGTTGATCGACCCGGTCAGTGTCAGCCTCGATAGCCTCTCGAACGGAATGTCAACCCTGGCTTTTCCACGCGAGCTGAACCTTGATGACCAACTTTTCAGGTATGGGATCAGGATCAACCACGACTTGATCCAGGATGTCGATTGCGAGAAGATCAGGGTAAACACAGCCCTTGAAGGACAGCCCCCCAAATATGCGTTGGCTCCATGGTACTTTTCCCCGTTACTCGCACCTTCTCAAAATCATCCCATCGGGAAGAATGTAAACCGTGTTTTAAGCGAATTTGTCAGTTCGATTGATCCTGTAGAGCCGACCGAATCACTTAAAAGTGTTGTCATCCTTACTTCATCACGTTATGCCAGAACCAGCAGAAGTCCGATGCTGGTTAACCTGGCAATGATTGATGCACCTCCGGCCCAAAGGTTGTTCAACCAGC